>Ga0123342_1003227_pt1 | contig 26392 bp, 13 predicted proteins | sample Turbeawhitnodule_FD_89960 | JGI IMG/M metagenome (GOLD analysis project Ga0123342, IMG submission 89960) | Root nodule microbial communities of legume samples collected from Mexico - Turtle bean Mexico white nodule | ecosystem: Host-associated > Plants > Roots > Nodule | place: Mexico: Nepantla...
AACAGTTGCATAGAAAGAAGAATGTCTCTTCAAATTTGAGAGAAAGAAAAATATTAGTGGAAATACTGGAGAAGATGAACGGTTTTGAATTGCAAAAGTGGTTAATGTGTGTGACATTCTTAGAAAATAAAATTTTTAAAGAATAAAACACTTAGAATGATGATCAATTACTCGCATTGGTTAAGCCAATTCACACAAAATATAATAATTTTACATAATAATAATAATGTCATTTTTTATTATAATATACTATAAATTTATATTGTTAAAATAAATGTGCAAATAATAATATTATTTATTCAAATTATAATATTAAATATTAATATATATATATATATATAAAAATGAAAAAATAAGAAATGCGGATACACAGGCGCGTGAGCGCCTATGTTCCCGCTAGTATTAATAATATGAATATAATATTAATAATATGAATATAATTTATATTATTATTATTATAAATTGTATAAATTATATTAATAATAATATGTATAAATTATATTAATAATAATAAGTTTAAATTATATTAATAATAATATGTATAAATTATATTAGTAATAATATGTATAAATTATATTAATAATAATATGTATAAATTGTAATAATAATAATATGTATAAATTGTATTAATAATAATAAATATAATAAAAATGGTAATATGACCCTAAGAACTTGTTTTGTCTAGTGGTTGATGCTTCCTTGGTCTTTGGAGGGTCTTGGGATTGATTCTTGCCTGCTGCAGTTTGTTTCTAGTATTAATTTTGGGATTTGGGTTCGAGTCCTATCCAGTGCAGATGACTTCCAATAGGCTTCTAATAATAATAATAAATTTTTTTTTTGCATTACATACGGATTTTGGATCCGTATGTAACGCTTACCTACGACAGTTTTACATACGGATTTTTGCCCGTATGTAATCCGTATATAAACCTGTTTTACATACGGATTTTGGCTGTATGTAATTCCAATTTTTCTTGTAGTGAAAGTGTATATATATTTGACTTCATATATTGTATTTACAATTTTTCGATCTTCATTCCTTCTTTGAATGTTCTTTTGTCATTTGAGTGTTAGTTTGTTATTCAAGTGATCTTCTTACTTGGTTCTCAAAGTTCTTCACTACTTGTGTACTAGTTAAGTGAGGAAATTTCGCAACAACAATCAGAACTGAGTTTGGACTTCTTGTTTGTCTATTTGATCGTTTGAATAATGAATTTTCTTTTGCTTCGTAGCCGAAAGTTGCTCAAGTTCTTATTTATCGTTTGAAAGATCAATTCTACATAGATGAGTTGCTCTTTCTTGCTTGGGTGAAGGTGTTAACACAAACTATTTTTCTATTAAAGTTTATGTTTAAGTTGTTGGGCTCGTATTAGGCCCATCTCCTCTTTTCTGTTTCTGCCACATGTTTAGAAAAATGCTTTTCTTATTTGCCTTATGACACACAAGTGAATATAAATCATTCTTCTTTACATTTCTCTCAGAATCTTCTTCTTTCTCTCTCACTACTACAACAATTCCAATTTACTTTTTGATTGAGTTCATCTTTTATTTTGCTTTTTCCTGATTACTTGTGATTCCAAATTGGGGCATCATCTAGGGTGAGATTTCTACCCTACAATCGATTGTAGTATGACATCAAAGCTCTTCGATTGAAAAGCTTTGTTGTGCTTCTCTGATTTTCTTTTCCCTTCTTGATGTTCTTGCTATTGCTTTTTGTTTTCTTGCATAAATTTTGACTAGTTTTTCTCTACAGACAATGCCTGAAGAAAACCCTACACTGACCTCTCTATCAGAACAACCAATAAACAGTTATTTGTATCTGCATCATATTGAGAATCTTGATGACTCACTGGTCTCGTCGTTCTCGACTCAACTAACTATCATTCATGGAGTCAATATTTCATCACAACACTTAGTGCCAAGAACAAAGTCAAATTTATTCTTGGTTCTCACCCATGCCCGCAAAAGGACGACCCCACCGTCTCAGCCACGCACTCTGATCAATATAGTAATATTTGTTGTCATGTCCTGTTCATGGATCTTATTCCACCAATACCCAATTTTTTTTCTCTCGTTGTACAACAAGAAAGACAATTATCTACTATTGTGCCTACCCCTAATATTCACAGCTTAACAATAGTCACACTACTCATTCAAATAATATCTTATGTACTTTTTGTGGAAAATATGGTCACATAAAAGCTGTTTGTTTTCGTAAAGTTAGTTTTGCCACTGCTGATGTCAAAACTTCAAAATTTTCTTCTACTAGAAAAGTATGTACCTTTTGTAATCGCACTAGTCACACTGTTGACACATGCTACAAGAAACATGGTTTCCCTCCTGGCTACAAGTTTACTAACAGAGCACCTCAGGTTCATAATTTGGTTACCACTAATGATGTTTCTCCTGAGCCTTTTTCTAAAGAATATGAAACCAAAGATATTCATCTTACCTCCCAGCAATGTCAATTCTTGATTGATATAAACAAAATCTTGGAGATCTTACTCCTCAAGCACAAATAAATCAAGTTGACACCTTCTTTGTAGATGTGATCACCAACATTGAACAGTCTTCAACGGGTAAGTCCCTTTCTTCTTTATCTACAATTAAAGATTCTTGGATTATTGACTCTGGTGCCACTGATCATGTTTGCCACAACTTAACCGCTTTCACTACTTGCACTAGAATTAAACTTTTTTAATAAGTTTACCAAATGGTCAAACTGTTATGCCACATATTCTGGTTTAGTTCAATTTTCTGCAAAATTCTATCTCTCTGACGTGTTATATGTGCCTTAGTTTCAATTAAATTTAATATTTGCTTTCAAACTCTCACTACAACTTAGATGCACTTTAACTTTCACCTCTACTCAATGTATTATACAGGACAATCTATCCCGAGAGAAGATTGGTATAGTTAAAGCCATTGTTGGCTTATATCTCTTTACTTCTCTACTTGTTTTTCGAAATTCTACACCACACACCTTTGCTCCTTTTATTAATTGCAATATTAAGGACAAAACTTTGTGGCACTATAGACTGAGGCACCCTTCACATGAATGATTACATATCTTAAGCCAACAATATCCCTTTATTATTTTTGATAAACTTCATATTTGTGACGCTTAATCATGCAAAACAGAGGAAATTACATTTTACTCTCAGTAGTGTTGCTACTTCTACTATCTTTGATCTTTTACATTTAGATATTTGGGGACCTTATCCCATCACTTCTATGCAAGATTTCGTTATTTTTTTACTATTGTTGATGATTACTCTCGTTATACTTGGATTATCATGTTGCATAATAAATCTGAAGTTCATCATCACATTATTAATTTCTTTTCTTTTGTTAAAAATCATTTTAAAACCACCATCAAAACCATTCGCACTGATAATGGTGCAGAATTTGTTATGTCTAATTTTTTTTGCTTCAAAAGGAATTACGCATCAAACTTCATGTATTGAAACACCACAACAAAATGACATTGTTGAATGAAAACATCAACACATATTAAATGTAACTCGCGCTTTACTTTTTCAAGTTAATCTTCCTCCTATTTTTTGGGAGTTTGTTGTGCATCACGTTGTTTTCTTAATCAATTCTATTCCCACTCCCCTGCTCCATAACATCACTTCTTATGAAAATATTTTTGGCAAACCTTGTGACATATCCTTTTTCAAAGTTTTTGGTTGTCTTTGTTATGCTAGTACTATTACTACTCATAGAAAGAATCTGGATGATAGATCTGTTCGAGGTGTTTTTCTTGGTTTCCCGCACAATACTAAAGGTTATATTTTCTTAAGTTTGAAGTATCATAGCATAGAGATATCTAGACATGTGATCTTTCATGAAAACTGTTTTCCATATAAATTGAATTGTGGTCTCAACAGGGGTCCCAACACTTCATCTCTCCCACCTCTCACCGAGTCACCTGTCTCTGCCCCTACATCCAACACTGCACCTCTCACAGAGCCACATGTCCCTACTGCTACACCTAGCACTCCACCTGATCTCTCGCGATGATCAACTCATCCTCGCAGACAACCTGCTTATCTTGATGACTTCCATACTGCCAACACTACTGTAAGTATTAAGTATCCAATACATAATTACTTATCTTATAGTTCTTTATCTTCTCCTTTTAAAAATATTATCTCTTCTATCAATTCTCACCATGAACCACATTCCTACATTGAGGCCTCGCAAAAGTGCTTGTTGGCAATCTGCCATGCAAGTTGAGCTTCAAACTCTAGCCACTAACAATACCTCACAACTTACACTTCTTCCCCTTAGGAAGAAAACCGATGGCTTCAAATGGGTATACAAAGTCAAACACAACTCTGATGGTACAATTGATCGTCATAAAGCATTATTAGTTGCCAAGGGCTTCACACAACTAGAAGGCCTAGATTTTTTAGACACCTTTGCACTTGTTGCCAAACTCACCACACTACGATTACTTCTTGTTGTTGCAACCTCTAAAAACTAGATCTTAAAACAACTTGATGTCAACAATGTTTTCCTTCATGGTGACCTTCATGAAGAAGTTTATATGACTCCCCCGACCTCCCTTTTCCTTATCCCCAATATGTGTGCAAGCTTCAACACTTATTATATGGTCTTCGTCAAGCTTACTACCAATGGTATGCAAAACTCTCTCATTTTCTTTTATCTAACAAATACTCTCTCTCTGTCGTTGATCATTCTCTTTTTCTTAAATATACTAACAACAAACTCATTGTCATTCTTGTTTATGTTGATGACTTGGTTTTGACTAGTGATGACACCGAGGAAATTACTACAATTTTTGTTTCCCTTCATTACCACTTCAAAATCAAAAACTTAGGTAATCTCACCTATTGTTTGGGTCTTGCAATCGCCCGTAACAGCGGTGGCCTGCATCTTAGTCAATACAATTACACCCTTGATCTTCTCCAAGAAACTAGCATGCCTGACTCTACACTCATGGCCACTCCAATGACTCACACATCTCGTCTCTCTTCTGATCAAGGAACCCCACTTGATGCTCACACCACTTCTCAATATTGAAGACTTATTGGCCGCCTCATATACCTGACTAACACTCGTCCAAACATTTCCTTCACTGTCCACAATCTCAGCCAGTTCATCTCAACACCCACCACTCATCATCAACAAGTTGTCTCTCGTCTCCTACGCTACCTTAAAGGCAACCCTGGTGATGGCCTCTATTTTTCCCGAACCAACACTCTTCAACTTTGTGGTTTCAGCGACTCAGACTGGGCCACATGCCCTGCCACAAGGAAGTATGTTACTGACTATTCCATTTTTTTAGAGAACTCTATAATCTCTTGGAAGTCCAAGAAGCAATAAACTATTTCTCGCAACTCATCTGAAGCTGAGTATAGTTCATTGACAACCACTACATGTGAATTGCAATAGTTAACCTATCTCCTTCATGATCTCCATTTTCCTCTTTCCCAACCTGCAACTCTCTACTGTGACAACCAGTCTGCCATTCAAATTGCCTCCAATCAAATTTTTCATGAACGCACCAATTGCATTGAAATAAACTGCCACTTGGTTCTTGAAAAACTCAATGTTGGTTAGCTCAAGCTACTGCCCATCACCTCTACTATGCAAGTCGCAGATATTTTCACCAAGCCTTTTGCCTCTACACAGTACTGCACCCTAAAATCCAAGTTGGACTTGCAGATATCTACTCCCCAGCTTAAAAGAGGTGTTAATGTATTTTTGTTTTGTTTAAGTTGTTGGGCCCGTATTAGGCCCATATTTTCTTTTCTATTTCTACCACATGTTTAGACAAATGTTTTTCTTATATATACACCATTGTATTTTGCTTTATGACACACAAGTGAATATAATCCATTCTTTTTACCTTTCTCTCAGAATCTTCTTCTTTCTCTCTCGCTACTACAACAGTTGCAATTCGCTTTTGATTAGGGTTCATCTTTTCTTTTACTTTTTTCTGATTACTTGTGATTCTAGATTGGGGCATAATCAGATTTCTATCTTAAAACCGATTGTAATAGAATATCTGACACTCAAGGGGTTCTTTTATTTAACTTTTTCTTTCTCTTTTCTTAATTTTTTTTGTCAATTATGTTTTGAAATGAAATATAATAATATAGAAAGCTATATTTGTTTTGGATTTTTTTAGAGATATTAATATATTAAATAGTTAAAATTTACATAAAACTAGGGTTGACTTTTTTCGAATTAGAATAAAAAAGCAAAAATACAATTTTAATCTCTAGTATGTAATGTTCTCTTTTTCTTTTAAAATTTTGGTCTAATCCTCAACTTTCTCATATATTTATTTAATTTATTTTTAATATTTTAATTAAACAATTTATTAATGATATCTTAAATGAATATGGTTAAGCAAGATATGTGAGTTGTTGTGGATTGTATCAAATGTTCAATTCCTAAATTATATATATATATATATGTAGTTAAAAATATTTTAAAGTGAAATTAAAAACAAAAATCATGAAAAAATTAGAAAGTAAATTTGTGCATTATAAATTAAAGGGGACAAAAATCTTTTAAAGCATCTTATTAATTTCTTTTGTTACATTTACATTCCCTGCATATTGTATTTATGGTATTGGTCTTTTGTCTGCATGTTTTGTGGCATCCACATGAAGTGGTAATGGAGACTACCAGACACTGTTAAAGTCCATAATGTACCTTAATTGAAACCTGCATGACATGCTGAACCACAAATGGACCAAACATATTAATTACTTTCCCTTATGTTGCTCGAGACAAGACAATAAAATATGGGTCATCATCACTTCGGACTTTCTTTCCAACATTTTTTAAATTATTTAAATTTAATTTAAGTTTTTTCTTTTTTTTCTAAATTTAAAATTAGTTTTTCAGTCTTAATTTTTATGTTTAAAAAAAATTCAAAATACAAATATGATATGAACCTAAAAGTAAAGTAAATTTTAATTCAAAGGGAGAGGAACAACTTAATTACAGAATTAAAAATAATAATTTTAAATTTAAAAAACCAAAATTCAAATTAAAAACAAATTTAAAAGATTATTAAAAACATATTTAAGTTATTCTCAAATGAAGAAATAAGAGCAATTATAAAGAAATGTTGCAACACTTAAATAGTTCTTCTTTTAATACCTTTGAATCCTCAAAAGGCAAGGTGAGCAAAGTTGTTGACTGTTTTTAATTATTACAAAAGGTTGTGTTGGATTTTAAGGGTATTTATTATGTATTAGTTGACACCTTGTCGGAAAAAATAAAAGTCATAAAAGTGCTCAACTTGTGCTTGATTCAAGGAAAAATGTTCGAATTTGCACGCCTTTGGAAAGGGAGAAAGAAAAAGGTGTTCTTTTTGAGAAATTTGTTGTTGCCAATTTTGGCATTATGACATTTTTGTTTGGCTTAGAGAAAATTAAGATTCTAAGTACACTATTGATTTGCCTCACTGAGATTTGTTTAGAAGGGTCTGATAGAGTGGCATGTGGAGGGTCAGACATGTTTGGCACATGCATTCAGCAACTTCAAGACTTCGAGTTTTGTAAATGTTGGTGTTGAACAAACCACTTTGCTACCTCCAAGAGAATCAATAGAGGATAATAATGATAGCAAATTGTGGTCTGGTCAGAAAATAATAGTAGTAACAGTTGGTATTGCAGTTGCAGATAAGATTGCTCAGTACTGTAATCAAATTGAGCTTTCAAAATGACAATGCCAAATCTCACCCATTTCAGGTATGGTGTGTTAGAAACAAACTTGGTTTGGAGCTGAAGTTATGATATGAGTTTCTTTGTCACAATGATGAGGTAAAACTTTCCCTACTTTACTACCTTTTTTGACATTGAGGAAAGAGTAGAAAGTGTGCCAACTTTTTTCCTTAAGCTTCCTTTGGCATCCCACCCTATACAAGATATCTTTGTAGTTTGTTAAAAAATTTCTGACTTGCAATGTCACAATCTGTAGTGTTCAAATGAAAAAAACTCAGATTAAACAAAATTGAGGTATTTGTCTGCAGCTTTTCCCACAGATCTAAATCTAAGTATCTTCTTTCATCAAATTTTGCATGTTTTTTGGCCTTGAAGCAGTGAGTATATTCTGAGTCAAGATCATGGATAAAGCATATAAGCATCAAATCTCTTCCAATTTAGTCACTTTCCCATCCATGGTTCTTGTTCTGGTCACATTATATTTTTTCTTTTCAATTTCTAAATCCTTCCCTTTCCTTCTCACAATACCAATTGCTCTATTATCCACCATGTTTCTTGTCATACTGACAAGGAAAAAAAGAGGCAAAGATGAAAATGTAGTCCAAGATGTGCTACACCCTTCCCTGGATATTACTCGTAATGAGGTTAACCAACAAAGTGAAACTACAGAGAATCAGGAGGGTGAATCTGAAGTACATTCAGACTATTCATTTCCATCAGATTGTGAAAGCAGCAACTTCTCTGTCATGGATGAAACTTTTGAGCTCAATATTGGAGAACATCATAGGCTACAAGATGATTTGCTGTCAGATTATTCACTTCCTTCAGATAGTGAAAGCAGTGCTGGCTCAATATTGGGAGAAAGTTTTGAGATGGATCACAAAGGAAATCAAAATGAGAATATTTCTGATAGCTTTGCTTCTGATGATGATTATGAGGGTGAGGATGAAGAGGATAGCCTGATTGAAATCAATCTTCCAAGGAGTCACTTTCCTGACTTGAATGAAGATCCTAAGCAAAAATTGCAATCCAAGTTGCCAGAGTTCCTTCCAGATTCAATTTTGAAGCAGCAAGGCCTAATGGAGCTCTTAGCAGAATTTAATGACATGAATGAGGATGAAAACTTGATTGAGATTGACATTTCCATGGGATCCATCAATAATCCAGATTTCAGATTGAAGCAGGAATTGGCATATTTTGAAGATGAATGTGTTCTTAGTGAGTGATCTAGTATTTTAACTCTTTTTCTTCTTGATGTTGATGTTGAGGAAGATTTTGTTCTCACCAATAAACTTGGCATTTTGATTTAATGGCCTTGCTATAGTAGCAATATTATGTTTGTGTTCCTTATGGTTTAGTTTAGTTTAGTTAGTTAAATAGTATACACAAAACATAGTAAAACTAAAAATAATCTTAAAATGTTAACATTTTTATCAAATTGAATTTAGAATTATTTTTATAATTTTAATTTACTGATTATAAAAACATAATTTTTATACTTTTAAAATATAAAAAATAAATAATTTTCTTATACAAAATAAGAGCTGAGAAGTTACTGTTAGAATTAAGCAGTGTCTAAGATCAAGAGGGGAGGGGTGAATTGAGCTTATCAAATTTTCGCACAACAATTACTATGTAACAGAGGTGAAAAGAACATATTGATATTAAATGGAACAGATTGTTTTTACAGATGAATCTAGCACAATTAAAACAAGATCAGCACAGTTTAGATCAACCAGCAGCAATACCAGAATCAAATTGATTAACTTTCTCGGTTTATAAAGTTGCAATTTAAAGTACAAGATTAATCAATTTTTACTTAACATTGATTAACAAGTTAGAACGACAGATTTAACCATGTCCAGAATTAACAGATTTAGTTTCAATATAACAGATTCCTTTCTTGACAAATTATGTGAAATTACAGAATTAAGAGCAGGGATGAGAAAAAAACACACGACAATTTTTATACTGGTTCACTCATCAAGAGCTACGTCCAGTTCACCTCACTCCAAGGTGTAATCCACTAAAAACATATACAATCAATTACAAACACACAACAGTTCTTGAACCCTTCAAGAACTTCAACAACCAAGGCTGAAAAAACACTATTCCAACATACCTTGCACTCCAAGAAACCCTATCTAGAGTGATTAACACTTAAACCTATTACAAGAATGAATAAGGAAAAGATTACACCTGAAACTGTGTTGCAAGAACATAAGCCAGTTGTTCTATTTGCTCTAAGATAGTACCATCACCTTCAACCAACACAAGGTTCTTTTTAAGAACAAGCTCACATGTATTTTCCTTTTGAAAAACCTTTGCAAAAACCTTTCCAATTCACTTTCTCGCACAAAATGTTGTATCTCTGTCAAAACTGTGATTGTTCAGCTTCCCTTTACGTGAGAATGACATTTTATTTTATAGAGAACAGTTTCTAACCACTTAAAAAAAAACAGTTACAGAGCAGTTAACAAAACAACAGATTGATTCTGAAAAACAACAACAGGTTAAAAGATGATAAAGCTGCCAGCTCAGCTTAACTGAAATAACAGACTGAGCTGTACCTTTGGTGCCCTAATAGAATTTCGAAAAGCCTTTAACAGAGAAGAAATAAACCGATTGCTTCTCAATAAAACAAATTTATTTTTGTACTGAATCAAACCATTTAAGAAACCTTTAAAAAGCTTTTCCAAAACTGTTTAACCACATCATGAGCTTGATCTTACTACCTTGATTTGGCATCTAGGATGGGTCATGCAGCAAAAGGCAACCTTGAATACACATAACCCTAAAGAACGAGATCATCTAAGACATATAGCAACCTACAAAGCAACCTAGCTAACATCTACATCAAACACACTAAGACTAGGTAGAAATGAGCTTCATCCATCTTCAACAGTTACCTAGTTACTTTTTAATGTGTTATCTTTTAAATAGAAAAATTACATCATTACTTTTTTGGAATAAAGAAATTGTATAACTATTTATTTGATTTAATAATAATTTTATTTTAATTTAACAAAAGATAAAATTATCTAATTAAAATATGTAAAAAGAATTACATAAAATATATATTTGATGTAGTAGGGTTTTCTTTGTTACATAATTGGAAAATGGTTAAACACTCACATGATAAAAATAAAATTAAGTTGTTAGAAATATGGGTGATTATATCTTATTTAAGTTATTAAAATTGAAGTTTATTTTTCTAAGAATATGTAGCTAAAAAAAACTTTTAAATCTTTATCATCGACAAATAAGAATCAAATTATTTCAAAGGAGCTTTGATAAGAGAAAAAAAAAATATATAATAGAAAAATTATTAATTGCCATAATTATGATTTCTGTAAATAGTTAAATTTTATTTGTTTGATTAAAACTATTTATATATTTATTTTGGGATATTGATGATCCATTCTAACTTATCTTAACATTAGTTACCTATAAAAGGTTTAATTACTTTTAGTTTTTATATTAAAAATTAAAAATTAATTTCATTTCTTATATTTTAAAAGTTTAATGTTATCTTAATTTTTTTTAGATTTAATTTGATTTTAATTTTTTTTTTTTAAATTCAATGTAGTCCCAATTTAATTAAAACAATCTAATATGGTGGTCCTAATTTTTTTTAAATGATTCTAACAGTTTAGCTTAAAGATGCAAGTAAAAGACATAATTCTTCCAATTTAATGGATTTTATTTAAAAAGATTCTTTTGTATATTATTATTTAATCAATAAACTGACCCATTTTTTTCAGCAATTTTGTAAGGATTTAATAAACAAATTTAGAAGAAAAAAAAATCATAAACCCAATCAGCTGTTTGGTAGGTTTAATCTTATACCGAGAATCATAAACACACAAAAACAAAAGCATAGTTCAGACCAACAAAGGATAAAAAAAAATTATAAATACACCTTTTCAAAAATTAAAGATAAATTTGAAATTAATTATAAATCCGAATATGTTTCCAACACTCGTCATAACATGTAAGTATTCTTTTAGAAACAAATGAGTTAAATCAATAAATATGTTTTTGAAGATCAAAATCAGATTTACAAAAGTAATAATTGTTGATTTGAATTCAATTTTTTGAAACTCATTCATACTTGATCCAATAGAAATATTATCATCTTAACAAATTTTTGGTTAATTTGAATTCAATTGAAACTCAGTCATTATCGACTCAATCCAAATACTGTCATTTTACTGAATTTTGTTAATTTTCAATTTAAAAATATAATATAATTTTTAATTTTGTTTTTATATAATTAATTTGTTTGAAATTTAACAATAAATTGTATAAAATCATAGTCCATTATAAAAATAATTATTAAAATTACACATAATTTTTCTCTACTAAAGGTTTATTTATTAAAACTAAACTGAAATAATTTCTAAAAAATTGACTAAATATGAATGAATATGAAAAAATATAATTATATATAAATTTTAAATCAATAAATTTGGATTAAGTTAATTGGAAATCGTAATTTGAATCTGACCTAACCTAACGTTTCCCCTTTCTAATAAAACAGTTGACAACCTTAGTAAAATAGGAGAAGTTATACATCATATAAAATATAAGAGTGAAAAAGAAAACCAATAAAACTTTCCACACAAAATACAATGTGCAAAGTTTTGACTAAGATATTTCCGGTTTGGAACTGCGTTAGAATAAAACAAAGTTTGGACTTTATTAGAATAATGCAAAGTTTCTGGTTTCTCCAAGTTATATTTTGGTCAATTTTTATTGATTATACTAATTAATTGATGTAGTTGCTTGTTAATTGATTATACTTATTATAATCAAATGTTGTAATAGTCAATTTGTGAAAAAAAAAACATTATCCAATTTGAATTAGGCAGAGTTTCTAACACGAACTCTTATCAATGTGTATCAAGCTATTAGCTTGCAAATTCAATTGGAATATTTTTTATCAATGTTTAGAGTTTATTTCAAAAATGCTTTTGAGGAGCGGGAGAGATTGTTGGAATTCTATGAAAGAGTCTCGGGAGCCAGGATGCATGCTAGTTTCATAAAACCAGGTGGAGTGGCACAAGATCTGCCTCTTGGCTTATGCCGAGATATTGATTCCTTCACACAACAATTTGCTTCTAGTATCGACGACCCACCAAAATAGGTTTGCCTAAAAGTTATTATGGTGCAAAAAGGCTAGTGTCGAAGTTGGAATTACAGGCTAAAATGATTGATTGTTGTGTGGATGGTTGCATGCTCTTCTATGATAACAAATACGATAAAAATGATGGAGCGTTGCTTGAATGTAATAAGAAACACAAGCATCTTCTAGTAATAAGAAAGTTGATTGAGAAGAAATTGTTGAACTTAAGCAGTAGATTCAACACATGAATGCTCAATTTCAATTCTTTTAAGATTTTATGATTCAATATCTACCACCTGAAACAGTAACAGTTGCACAACATATTTTTCAGCAACCAAATACCTCGCAACCAACTCAACAAAATCAAATGCAAGATAATGATGAAATGCAACATGATAGTAATCATGATGAGCAACAAAATTCACTTGTCAAGATTATAATAATTATTAGCTTCTTAAAAACTTTGAAATGACTTGAATTTCCTTTTATTAAATTTTGTTTGTTTGAATGAAGTACATTTGGATATTTTAAATATTTAAAAATAATATTGTATTTATGGGCAGGTCTGAATGTTGATGAATATTTGTCTTTGAATAAATTCTATTAAAAACTGGAATGTCTTTCGATATATGCAGGTGTAGAACTAATTTCTAGTGCTTTCAAATATTAAAAAAATTGCACACAAATACATACGAATTTATTCGTATGTAAGTCTGCACACAGTTATATACAAATTTATCTGTATGTAATTCAGCACACTGCTGCATACGAATTTATTTGTATGTAAGTCTACCCACTGTTACATACGAATTTATCTGTATGTAAGTCTGTCCACTGTTACATATGGATTTATCTGTTTGTAAGTCTGAACACAGTTACATACGGATTCTAAATCCGTATGTAATAGTTATCTACGACAGTTTTACATACAGATTTTTTCTGTATGTAATCTGTATGTAACTATGTTTTACATATAGATTTATTGTCTTACATACGGATTTATGTTGTATGTAATATCAGATTTTCTTGTAGTGTCATGTTAAGGGATATAATTTATTAAACTGAGTTTTTATTATGATTTTGATGAGTTTATAAGTTTGATATGAATGAAACATATATTGAGTTTGAATGATTATGATTGAATTGAATGAGTAAATGATGATGTTTGAGAAATTTTTTGATTGTACTAATAAATTTGAATGTGCTTGAGAGTTGTATTTGTTAAACAGGTTTGGATAAAACTTTGAAACTTTATATGTTCTACTGCATAAGGTTGATTTTCCAATGTCTTCGCTCAAGTGGAGGATTTTCACTAAAGTGAAAATTGAACAAAAATTCAAGTGTTGTTTTCAGTCCTATTTTTGCTCAAGCAAGATATTTTTCGCTCAAGCAAAAATAGAATTGCATATTAGATTCTAAAGTTAATAGTTAAAACCTTGGTAGTTAATTAGATACCAATTTAGAAACTAATTTATAAATTTTATTAATAATAGAAAATACTTTAGAGCCTAATAATTTTTTTAGTCTCTGAAATAGTATCTAATTTAGTCAATATAGTAACACATTATTTTTTGTCTCTAAAAGTGGTTTCTATTTAGTGATTTTCTTGTAGTGACATCGTTTAGTACTTGTTTTGTGTTACAAAAAGGCATCATATAGTGCTTGTTCTAAAACATTTAGGATTTTGAATAGTTTATTTTTATTTTTTATTTAAGCAAGACATTAGTTTGAGTTGCAGACAACCCTTGTCTTGTAGACATTCCCTGTAGAGGATCTATTGTAGACGCTTGAGTTGTAGGTATGATAGACGCTTGGGTGTGTGATCTAGACACTCCCTCTAGGTGCCAGACGGTCCCTTGTACACACTCCCTGTCTTGTAGAGGCTCCCTGTAGAGGCTCCATTGTAGACGCTTGAGTTGCAAGTGTGATGGATGCTTGGGTGTGTATACACTCCCTCTAAATGTTAGATGATCCCTTATAGACACTTCTTATAGACACTCCCTATAGAGACTCTATTGTAGACGCTTGAGTTGCATGTGTGATAGGCGCTTGAGTGTGTGATCTAAATGCTCCCGGAGACGCTAGATGGTCCCTTGTAGATGCTTCATGGTGGTTAGGTGGTGCTTTCATGGTTGCTCTATCCTGGATAGGTGAAGGTTTGGTGGTGGATTTATCTTGATTTTTTGGTGTTCATGCATAAAGGTAAGATATAATGGGTGAAAGATAAAGAATGAGCGTGTGCAGTGAATACCTAATTGATTATCACAATGCATAGCCAATTATGTGAGTGTGGAATATGATATAATTCGTTATGAAGACAATTCAAGAGCATACATAATCAATTAAGTGACTTATTTTTATAGAGTAATCGATTATACACCTCGATAAGTGTATTTTTTTTAGGATAATTGATTATGCCGCCAAATAATTAATTGTGGGATCAGTTTTTTTTTATTTATTTTTTGTTCCACGAATTGTGATTGCATTACTTGAACATTGTGTGTTTCTATTAACTTTGTATAAACATTATAGGTTGATTGGAAACATTGAAGGAAAGTCTCAAGAATTGTTGAAGTTTGGAATGTGGGAAGTTCTTTATATAAACTAAAAACGAATATTTGTGTAAAATGAAAAAAAATAAAAGTTGTGTGGGGTCATGATGTGTGCTTTATTTACATTAGTGTTAAAAATAATTATAGATTACTAAAATGCATAAATAATTAAATTGTAATTATTTTTTAACACAAGAACATATTTATAATATTACTTTTTTATCAATAAAAAATATAATTTCAATCACACTTATAACATTATTTACAAACTTTTCATAAATTTTTTCTTTACTTTTCATTATATTTATCTTAATTAAAACAATCATATCTTTATCGTACTTTATTCTTAGATCCTTTTAAATTCATTTTCTAATTCAAACAAAGTATTAAAGATTGTAAGATAAATTACAACAAGTCTTGAAATCAAAGTCAATCCAAAAAATAACTAGAAATAAATAATAACTTTTTAGATTTACTTTTTCTTTAATTAAGTGATTTGGTTCCAAAAGTCAATCCAAAAAATAACTAGAAATAAACAATAACTTTTTAGATTTATTTTTTTCTTTAATTGAGAGATTTAGTTTGGATATACTTATTGTATTTAAATAAAATATTATATGTTTATAGGTAATTAACAAATGTTTCTTTGAGGTTCTTTTACAATTTGGTTCTATTTTATTTTTAATTATATTCATTAAAAAAATCAAAAAATTGTATTATAATATTTTTAAGTATCCATTATATATATAAAAGTTGAAGTTATTATATAACAACAATTTTAAAAAAATAATTAAGGTGTCTTTATTTGATATTTTTTTCATTATAAAATGTTTAACGGTTTTATTTTGTAAACAAATGTTTTACATGTTTTAAAACGTTATTTAATAAATTTATAGTAACAAAAAGTGTAAAATTAATCTAGATCGAACGACAAAACATTAATTTTGCTTTGAGATATATAATAAATATTATATTAATTTAAGAGTAATGTTTATAATACGAACAGTGATTAAGTATAATAACAAATGTGTTTTTAAAATAAAACAATAAATATTTTTCATAAAAAATGATTGTTGTTACTTTATTAGTTACACTTATATTTTAAGTATCATAATCATGTCTTTAATAAATAAAAGTATATAATAGATTCTGTGTATATATATTATTATTTTGTATAAAAATTCACCTCCCATCATACTTAGGAAAACTTTTCATATTTATACATAATTGATTATGTTTTAAGCATAATATTGATTATTGATTATGTATAATTTTTTTTCAAAAATCTGAAAAGTTTAACACGTAAAATATATTTCAATTTTTTTTGTATTTTTAAATATTTTATATTTCATTTTTTCTTATTTTTTTATTGTATTTTGTTATGTGCCTTGATTAAAACAAAACTGAAGTATGAGTTCCTTTTACATTAAAAATTTCTTTTTAAAAATAAACTCTTATTTATTAATGAGTACTCAATTATAACTCTAAATAATTGTTGTTCCTTTTACCTTATCAACATATTATTTAAATTTGTTGTTCAAATTAAAAGAAAAATCATCTCCAACTCAAAATTCACCTCTAATCTCATTGTCCTTGTTTTATTAATAAGTCTCGAGTCAATTACATAAAAAAAAATATAACATCATATTTAATCCAAAAATCTTATGATTTTTATGCAATATCACACTTAAATTTCAACCATTTCAGTATACATGTTAACAAAATTGTAATTAACATAGTAATTATTATAAAAAGCTCAAATTGTCATTACAATTGCCTTCAATAAAGACAAACAAATTGCATTGCAATTTTTTTTGTTACTTTTTAGTCTAAAATAGACAAGTTTGGTGAAAGAACATAATTTATTTAGCTTGCACTATGTTTTTAACATAAATTCAAAATTATCAAACAATTAAACATCTTTCAATTTCACTTCATATTTATAAACCATTAAGTTTTTAATTATCATCTAATTTTTCCACTAATTTTAAACTTTTGCTTCATTAATAGAGGAGCAGTGTTCTTGTGTCGGCACATTCAATTATTCATTACAAGCAAAATATTTGAACTCTGTTGAAAAATAATGCAAAAATCTAACAAGTTATAGTTAACAATTTCGGATACAATAACAAATTAAAAATCACAACAACACGATGCACGACCAAGGAACTTCAAACTACGACCGTTGATCTTGCAGGTACGCCACGAAAACCCAATCGGATCCGTTGATCCGAATTTCAGCATCTTACTTGGCAATTTTTAACCGCATTTAAAATCTGATTTGAAGTCCGAGGTATAAATTGTCCCAAATAACCTTACACTTTCACACATAGTTGTTACTGAGACTGGCGGAGAGAGAAATATGTGCAAACAAAGTGAGTGAAAAGCTCTGTTATGCTCTTTCCTTCTCTTCCAACTGAATCTGTAAGCTTCTTCTCTTCCACTTTTCCCTGTTAAGCACTGTTTTACGTTGAAAAGTTTGTTTCTTTGTATTTTCTGGAGTAAATTCTTAGATGGGGTGGGGGATTTCGGGTGAGGAATTTTAGGGCTTTTGAATTGAATAAAGTACTCAAAGTTGGGACTTTTACTTTGATTTGACTATCTGGGTTAAGTTTGAGATTCTAGGTTATCACGGGGTGTAGTTAAGGTAACAAAATTGATATTTTTAAAGTTTGCCATCTTGCTCTGCTGTGCTCCGGTGAGAATTTTGTTGTTGGAATTGCATGAATAGGGTTACCCTTTTGATGCGGTGCTGTTATATTCTCTGGAAATGGTGCGAAATGAATATTCAAATGTTAGTTAAGTCCTCCCCTGCTGAACAGTGTCGAGTATTGCATTTTGACTTTTTGTTTATCAACAACAACTGCATTCCTTTGCTGGTTTCACGAGGAGGCCTAATTTTCATGCTTTCTTTGAAATTGATTTATTTTGGGTAAATATACTCATTTCTTTCTTTATTGTTATACTTGTTACTATGATAAAAAAACATATCTTGGCTCCACTGTGATTTGATCATAGTTATCAATGCTGGATACTAGCACGTAGCAGCCAAATTCTAAAAGCACTGTTGTGGGATTGCTGGTATTTTTATTTAATAAGGATATCTTATTAAAATTATGTACAAAATTGCACATTCAATACTTAAAGATACTCAAAATTTAAGATATATTGGTAATTATCTGTGAAAAGTTAGAATATAGGTCAAGAGAAAAAGTAACAACAGAAAATACTGCCCTCAATGATTGCTTTGTAGCTGCCAACTGCTGCTCTGTCGCTATGGTGCCCTCTAGCATGCTATCAATAACCTTGAGTTATGATTTAAAAATATATATTGAAAATGCCCTTCCATTGTAGCTACCTTTATCCTTTATTTTTCCTTATTACTTTCACGCTTTGCTGTTTGAGTGTTTGTCATACTGGTACTAACTGATTTTTTTAATCTCCAGATAGGCTTCACTAGAGCAATTTAACAGAGTGTAGAGAACAGTGTGCTTAGGAAATAGTAAATTTTGTATATATACTGTAAATAAGATCATTATGGGTGAGGAACAACCGATGAATGAAGTTTCCGAGACTGATTCAAATGGGAAGAGCTCTAAGGAGAAAACTTTGAACAGAAGTACTGAGAAAAAAGACTTGGAAACCGACGAAGGAAAAGTCTTGGAGAACAATGGAGTCAAAGAGTTGAAAGAAAATATTGTGAAAAAAGTTGAAGATGAGAAAGCTGATGATGTGGAAAAGGTAGAAGAGGACAAGAAAGTTGGTGTTGTGGAAGAAGTGGTAGATGATAAGAAAGAAATAAAAGATGATAAGACTAAAGATGGAGTGGTGGGAGCAAAAGAGAATAAGAAAGATGATGAAGTGGAAGAGGCAAAAGAGGATGATAAAGAAGATGGAGTGGAAGAAGCAAAAAAGGATAAGAAAGAAGATGGAGTGGAAGACATAAAAGAGGATAAGAAAGAAGATGGAGTGGGAGACGCGAAAGAGGATAAGAAAGAAGATGGAGTGGAAGACGCAAAAGAACATAAGAAAGAAGATGGAGTGGCAGACGCAAAAGAGGATAAGAAAGAAGATGTGGTGGATGAAGTAAATAAGGATGAGAAAGATAGGGTGGATGAAGTAAACAAGGATGAGAAAGATAGGGTGGATGAAGTAGAAGAGGATGAGAAAGATGATGACGTAAAGGATGGTATGGAAGTTGATGGTGTGAAAAAAGTCGAGGATCAGGGAGTTGATGGTGTGAAAGAAGTTAAGGAGGATAAGGAAGTTGATGGTGGGAAAAATATAGTAGAAGATAAAAAGGGTGATAAATTGAAAGAAATAGAGGAAGATAAGAAAGATGTTCATATATCTGAGAATGATAAAATGGATGAAGACACTGGGGTTAAAGATACAGTGGAAGATAAACATGAAAATGAAGAAGTAGAAACTGAGAAACCAGAAGGAGATGCTATGGAAGTAGAGGGTGGCATTAAGGGGAAGGAGGAGGGTGATGAAAAGGAGAAAATTGAAGTGGCGATGGAAGAGGATCAGGATGAAGACAAAGATAAGGATAATATTGATAAGTTAGAAGAAGAGAAGGAAGAGGATAGTAAGGTTAACAAAAGATCAAAAAAGCATGGGAGAGAGAAGATCAATGGGGAAAAAGATAAAGAAAAAAGAAAGGAACTGAAGAAAATAGAACCAAGGACTCCTACTATTGACCGCCCTGTGCGGGAAAGGAAGTTAGTTGAGAGGTTGGTTACATCAATTGAGAAAGATGCAACCAAAGAATTTCGCATTGAAAAGGTATTTGTTTTTAGTTTCATATTTGAAATATTTACCCTTAGTTTAGCATTTATTATAACTTAATTTGTTTACAGCTTCTCTTTCAAATTGCAGGGACGTGGCACACCATTAAAAGATATACCAAATGGTATGGTGCTTTCCTTTTCTGAATTCTTCTTCGATATGGCCTTTTAATCCCTTCTGTATATACTCAAGCCAACATAAATAAAAATAATGCATAATGTACATACACAAGCATTCCTCATTCTTCCTAGGTTTATGAGAAAATCTTGATGTTAGTCAATGATTTGAATTTAACATTATCAGGCAAGAAATTGGCCAGATATATATTGTTTCTATACTTTTCTAATTATGTTAAATAATGTGCCATTTGTAGAGATGGTTGATTTAAGATTATGAAATTATAGTTGTATTGTGTCCCTTCAATTCAATGATTATTTGAGTCAAGGATCTATGCTTAACTGCATCTTTGTCCCCCTAAATATTGAACCCTTCCTGCTCCAGATTGTCATGAGTTGGTGATCCAGACTCACAACATAAGCAGTTACTTTAATTGTGTTATTGGCAAAATCCATTAGCGTATACTGATTTGATTGTGTTTAAACTTTAATCTATTTATAGAAAAGTTACTTTTTGCATGCCTTCTTTTTCCTATTAAAATGAAAAAAATATTTATGTATATATGTATTCCTTTCCCCCAACAATAATAATGACACGAACTTGGAAATATCTGAAGGTCCATCCTTTCACTCTTAATGGTAAATGAGATTATTTGCTAATTATAGTTTATTCATTGTATTTAATGTCATTTTATTAGATCTATAGAATATCTAACACTCGAGAGAATGGAAAAAAATAGTAGACTACCAAATTGACCATAATTTAGCAGTATTGGGAAAGTTTTTGCTATGAATATATAAGTAAAGGTGACCAAAAACACAGGGGTTTAATTCATGATTTTAAATTCGTTCATTATGCTGTGAAGTGTGCATGCATGTTTCTACTACTTCGGAACAGCTAAAAACTTTATCACTCTTGCATTTTCTGCACTAGTGGCATTTAAGCTGTCCAGAAAGAAGACTGATGATACCTTCAAATTGCTCCATACAATTCTCTTTGGAAGGAGAGGGAAGGTATGTCTTCATTAATTATCTGTGTTTTTTGTTACAGTTGTTACACCACCTCTATTTTTATTTTCTTGTGTTTTTGTATATAGTTCAGGATATAGGATAGTGGTTGCCTAGATTGTAGAAAGTTAAACATTCAAAGCTCACCCAGAGTCAAAATGTTACACACTAATGTTGTTATGCTTCCACATGACTCCGGTTTTTTACTCTTTTGCAGGCAATTCAGATCAAGAGTAATATATCAAGGTTTTCTGGTTTTGTTTGGCATGACAATGAGGTGATTATTACTTTTCAATAATATGAAAATTGGTTCTCATAACATGCAACTGTAGCATATATTATAATAATAGGTTTTATTCGTGGTAACTTCTTTTACTGATTTCATGCTTTTCTGTTTGAAGTTCTTTGTCTGTCAAAGGTCAAAGGTTCTAAAGTTCAAATATTGTTACTGCAGGAAAAGCAAATGATTAAAGTAAAAGAAAAACTTGACAAGTGTAATAAGGAGAGGTTACTGGAGTTCTGTGATGTGCTTGACATAACCGTTAACAGGGCAACAATGAGGAAGGTGTATTTGTTAGACCTTATTGATACAATTCTACTAATACCATTTGACACTGCCCTATAATTACTTATAATTTTCCACTTATGCAGGAAGATATTATTGCTAAGGTGATAGACTTTTTAGTTGCCCCTCATGCAACCACATCTGTGTTACTTGCAGAAAAAGAGAAGGTTGTCTTTGTATTTATTTATCAATTTTTTTACTGTTATGTTGTGGTAATTTCTTTTCACCCTGGCAACCATGTTCTGGTCATGATATTCATACTATTTTTGGTTTATTTATCATCAGCTCAGTAAAGGAAAAAAGCGCAAGCGTATTGTAAAACAGGGTTCATCAAGATCTGGGACAAGTTCAAGACGTTCTGCCAAGGTAATATCTTACTCGGTTTACTGCAGAAATGTGAAATGTGATTTAGGCAATGAACTATAAATTTTGTATTCCAAAGTCAAGTCTTGCAGTGGAATGAATATCAATGCTGCATTCCTTTGGATTAACATGTTTATTTCCCTTTTGCTTGTTTTGCACTCTGCATTGCTACTCTTACTACCACAGAATTGTTCTTGTCCAATTGAATGACCAGTTGTTCTCATCCCTTGACACTAGGGGTTAGTTTGATTCACTTAATAACAGCTCTAAAAACAGTTTTTTGTTTGGTTGTACCAACCTTTCCTTGAGTGGATCTGAAGCTTTTACTTAAATTCCATGGACTAATGTAAACACCGGTTTTGTGAGATCATACAATCCTATTATTAGTATAATTGCAGTCTAGACAACACTGGTCTTAGGTTCAAATCTCAGTTGCTATTATAGGCCCCCAAAAATAGTTTTTCTTGGGATGTGCTTGTTGTAACTACACTAGTACTTTTTGTTGTCGGTATGATTTGTGTCAGTACTTTGTATGATGTAGCATTTCATATTAATCTAATCCCATATTTTTCTAAATATAGTGTCAACATTTGGTTTGCTCAACTTTGTCATGTCTTCTTCAGATTCGGAAGAAAAATGAAGATTCTTTAGCTGTGCGGAGAAAGAGTACAACTGACACAGAAGATGAGTCTGATGAAGAAAATGAGGAGGAAAATCAAAATGGTGTTGCTGACAAATCAGAGGATGAAACATCAGAGAAATCTGAAAGTGAAGATAAAAGTGATTCTGGGAGTGAATCTGAAGATATGAAAGAAAAGAAAAAACCTTCTAAAACATCATCCACGAAGAAAGAATCTGCTAAGAAAAGTAAAATTGAGAAAATTCCAGTTTCCTATAAATCTCACTTACCCCCAAAAAGAACACCAAAGAAATCATCATCCAACCTCTCAAAGTCTGATGAGGATAGTGATGAAAGTCCAAAGGTTTCAAGGAAGAAGAAAAATGAGAAAGGAGGAAAGCAGAAGACATCAACACCCACTAAGCCTTCCTCCAAAGAGAAAACAGGTAGATAACATTTGAAAATGTTCTGATTTGAATGCCTGTTGTGTTATAATAAAAAGTAATTTTTAGCTTTAACTATATAGTCAGGTATTTCTAGTCAGTTAATTTATTTTTCCATTTCCACATTTAAAAACTGATAATGATTTTGGTTTAATCATCTTCATCCCACTTACATTGTAAAACATCTTTCTGTTGTATCAAGCAGAAAAGGTTACTAGAGGAAGAGGCAAGAAGAAAGAGAAATCGAGCCCTAGTGATAATCAGTTACATGATGCAATATGTGAAATTCTTAAAGAAGTTGACTTCAATACGGTAAGATGTTGAAATGAATTGTACATGGTTCAGCGACTATAATTTTTATGTATAATGCATGGCTAAAGCTAGTGGAACTGGAATCTTGTATAAAACTAATGTCAGGCAGACAAAGCTGGCAAGAGAATAAACTCAAACGTCAAAGAGATGAGAATGTTGGCGGACATATTAATGTAGCGGAGAAAAGGTTGGGTTAGCACCTATTGTAGAAAAGATGGTAGAACTTGCATTAGGAGTTTTGTGGATGTGGGGAGAAGACTTGTAGAAGCTCCAATAAAGAGAGTGGATTAGATGGATTTCCAAATTGTTAGGGGTAGAGGGAAATCAAGAGAAGTTATAGGTGAAATGATCAAGAAGGACTTAGAAGTCGATAGTTTTTTTTTATAAACATGATTTATACAACAAGAGAATTGTTTGATCTATGTTACTGACCCCAGATAGCTGGAAAAGGCTTTCTTGTTTGTAAATACATACATGAAGCACTGCAAAACTATGGTTGGGCTTATTATTTTACTTCAGAATGTATCTTTCTTGACCGAGATACTGTCAATCCTCCTTGAAACCTTGATAAAAAAAACCCTTAGGTAAGGCATCTTTCCCTTTTCCCTGTCAGTGCTCCTAGACCTATTAATATATATATTTACCTTTCCTCCAATTTATTGATGGATTTGGCATGACCCAGTAATTGATACTTGTCATTGGCATAATCTGTCAAGTCACCTAGATGAATGATTAAAAATGTGCATTATACACCTGGCAGAACGGAATGTATTGCAAGTGGAATTTGAAGAATTCGTAGATGTAATATTGAATATTGCAGTTATGATGCTATTGCTAGAATGAATTTCTTTGTCATTTTTGCAGGCCATGTATTGCTATAAAAAGATAGTATATATAGCCATGAACAATACAATGTCAGTGTTGTATTTTAGTATCTTCTGCTGAATATTCTCTTTATCTCTCTCTAAATTTAAGACGTTTTTTTTTTCTCTCTTGCAGGCTACATTTACTGACATTCTGAAGAAACTTGGTATTTATCATTTTTACCCTTCTTTACTTTACCTTTGTCGCAATTGAGATAAAGTATAACTATAACAAGTTCTTCTTTTGTTTACCTATATGTTTCTGGTATTTGAATCATGAAGTGGCTTGTATTATTCTCAAACCTGAAATTCACAAAACCTCTTTTCTATTTGTAGGAATTTGACAATTTATGAAAGTGAAAAACATTATATCATAACTCAATTAAGTGCCTAAGAAAATTGCTTTCACTTTTCAGCTAAACAATTTGATATGGATCTGGCCCCGAGAAAGGCATCTATAAAGCTCATGATTCAGGAAGAGCTGACAAAACTAGCTGATGAAGCGGATGATGTAAACGGAGAAGAGGAAGCAGAGAAAGATGAAGCCCTATCTACAGGCCAGAAGGTTGAAGCTTGATTGATGAGTAGTCCTCCTGAGTACTTGGTGATAGTTTTAGCTATGTATACTATAACCCCTGTTATGTATGCTTCATCTGTACATTTTGTTGAGTGAAAGTGGCTGTAACATATTCTGACTATCCATCCAATATGAAGAGAACAAACTTGTATTTGTCAATTTAGGCTTTTGGTGTGCTGCCAGTCTGCACCTTGTTTATACATCAACAGAATTTGTAGGGTTTTGTACTGTTGATGAATACTACTGACCATACTACACTAGTCTCAAGAATCTTCCTAGTTCAATAAATATTTTACCTTGTTCATAACTAGGACTACAGTTGGTTGATAAAGTTTTTTGGTATGTTTGAAAAATGCTTTTTTTTTGTTAAATTGTTTAGAAAAAAATGATCTAGATAGACCCTTTATCCTTTTAATCATGGTTTTTTAGCTACATCTTTTGTTGTGGTTGTAGCATCTCGTGGCAAGATGACTTGTCCATTAGCAGTACCTGCAATACATGAATAGCAGGAGTGGTGGTGATGATCCAGTAACTCTAATCATGCAATGTTATAAGCATAAATATAATTTGGAAAGAGTGAACACCAAATTTGTCCTAGTGCTGTTTGAATGTAATAAAGGATTTTAAGATTACATGATAGAAAAGTTAATTCTACAGTATATAACTTGAAACTAGCATTTTACCTATTATAGATTATTCATCTTGGAATATCTTGTAGATGCAATATTTGGAAAGACATTTTTGAAAAGATTTAAAATCTATTTTATCTGAAAGTGTTAAATACTATTTATGCATAAAGTTGAAAAGAATAATGAATTGGTTGCACAAGAAATCACATGTGAGACTTAGAATTGGTGAGAACATGTTAGGATAGAAAATGAGAATAGGAAAATGATAGGAAAGGTGTACCATAGGAGAAACATTAGGAATAGTTAAGGGAGCGGTTAGTGGTTAGTGGGGGTATGGTTGGTCTTTAAATAAAGACCAACTGGTTTTGGGATTGGGAAGGGAGTTTTTTTGAATATTAGATTGTGTCAACAGGAATAGTCCTGTGAGAAAGGGAGGTTGTTCCCTTTGAAGGTTTGACTCCCTGTAATAGTGAATATCAATAAACAGAGGAATTCTCAGTATCCTATCTCTATCTTCGTGTGTCTCGTTTTTCTTTTTCTGGGTTCCTAACAATTGGTCCGACTTGTCGGATCCGAAGGGAAGCTTGGGCGAGAAAGAAAAAGGTGGAGGATGGAACAGAGGACGAGTGCATTGGAGAAGTTGACCAGCGATCAAGGAAGAGTGATGATGGAATTAAGAAATGATATCAATGGGTTGAAGGACGACATCAT
>Ga0123342_1003228_pt1 | contig 26390 bp, 14 predicted proteins | sample Turbeawhitnodule_FD_89960 | JGI IMG/M metagenome (GOLD analysis project Ga0123342, IMG submission 89960) | Root nodule microbial communities of legume samples collected from Mexico - Turtle bean Mexico white nodule | ecosystem: Host-associated > Plants > Roots > Nodule | place: Mexico: Nepantla...
AACGTGTTTTTTTGTAAAACATGTGAAAAACAGTTTAAGAAAACTTATGTTTGTTCTTATCACATGGCCAGTGGTTATGAGGTGAGTTACTCAGCAAAAAGCCCACTCTTAGACAACCTCTAAACACTACTTAAGACATACTTAAAGCAAAGCAAAATACAAATGAAATGTACATAGAAGTCTTCATCAAACGCAATCTTGAAGGGGCAGCAACCTTCTTCAACAGGGTTATGGTTGCTATGGGCCTGCTTTAGGGTCCAAACGAAGGCCCAATTGTGTCTTAACCGTGCTTATCACTTAAGTTGACTTGTTTATACCTAATTACGTGTTTAGCTTTACATCTTTAGTCAACTTTGTTGTTTGGTCAGCCTTTCGGTCATCCTGTAGTAACCTTTATACAAACAATCTTACTTTTTTTTCACAATTTCCCTTTCAAATAATCTCAAATTTACTTCTTCCAATCAAAACAAAATTTTAATAATTTTATAAAAAAAATTAAAGTTTCATTTAATCTAGCAGTAATCCACGTGAACATATTTTAAAAAAACAACCAAATTTAATCAAATATAAAAATATTTCACAAAGTAAAATTTTGTAAGTAAAATTAATATTGTAGATAAGGTTAACAATGAATCTGCTGACTTTCTCCTCCTTGTTATTATTTATATAGTCATAATTTATAGGTTAACTTTATATGCATTATTTAACAAAAATGCGACATGATATAATAATAGAGTATTATCTCAACATAAATATTTTGAGTTCACATTGTAATAAAGTATCACGTAATATTCTTTGTTGTCAATTTAAAGGATAAATTAAATAGTATTATTAATAATAAAACTAAAAATTTAAAATGAGGAAATCAAATTAACCAAACTTTATAATATTAAATGCAATTAATTATTTTTTTATATATATCCTAACATTGTTTAAACAAAGAGTGGAGTTTGGTAAATTTATTCTAATTTAATTTTTGCCGTTCTTTCACTATAATGTAAAACAAAACAAAACAAACAGTTGATAAACAAAATCTGTATATTGTGTGTAAGAAAAGTGTTTGTAAATATGACTTTGTATGAAATTAAATTTGATTAAATTTAATATTAATTGATGCATTTTATGTTTAACTTTTATTATCAAAAGTTAGAAAATAAAATAGAAAAAAACTACTTAAATTTGTTTTAATTTAAAACCAATTTAGATTTAGAACAAGTTTTTCAAGTAAGATAAACATGTAAAATATATATATATATATATATATATATATATAATAAAGGGATCTCCTCTTAACTTCCATTTTATTTTTTTTATTTTTTTTATTTTATCCTTATATTTTATTTTATTATTTTAAAAATATATGAGAGGAGCTATTTGTCTTTGTGACTTCTTTATTTTTAAAAACCAAATTTTGAATTTTAAATTATGAATTAGGGAGTAATTGTAAACATAATTCAAAATGTTTTGAATCATTCATTTTTTCACTTATTCAACTAAACATTTTCCTTTAAACCCCATTCTTTTCCATTTCTTTTTCAATGGTTGAGAAAAATCACTTACACCATCCAAGAACTTCTCTCTACAACAAGAATGATGCAGGAAAAAAAAAGAAGAAAGTTTCATGCTTTCAACAAAAAAAACTTTTTCATTCTTCTTAGGTATGCACATTCTCTTCTTCACTTTATCCAACTTCTTTGTTACACTTTTTATGATTATATATTATTTATCATTATATTTATTTGTCTCTCATGTCTCCTCTTTTTTTCTATGCAAATTTGTTCTTCTTTTCTTTGCAAATTTGTTCTTTCATATCTTTGTGCACTTTTTTTCCTCTCTTTTTCATTCTCCCTGTGTGTGTTTTCATGTCAATATTATGCGAGTACACATCTGAATATTTTGTGCAATTTTTTGTTTTTGATCTATTCTCTTTCATTCTCTTTGAAATTTTACTGAGTTTTTTTTCAGAGGGAGTAAAGAGAGAAAATCTAGAGCGAGAGAGAAAACAATGAAGATCACACGTTGTTGTTGGTGCTTAGATACACAGGTGAAGGTTATGATCTCATGATTCTCGCAAACGCTTTTGACAATGAAGATCACTTTGGCTACTCCCAACACCACATCGTTAAGGAGTTCATCGTATTTGTCGATCGTACCGCCACGAAACGCATCCCTCAAGACCAATGTTAATATGTACAACATGAAAGTTCCTTATGTAATCAATTATATGTACCCCTCATTGTCAATTATATGTTGCATTATCAACAGGTGTTTCTTAAGCTTCAACAAAAATTCTCATTAAAGGACACCTTGAAGGAGAAGATGAAAATTTTACCAAAGATATTTTGTTATCTCAAAAATCTGGTATTGTTCATTTTATTTATGTGTGACACATAAAGATAAGTATATGTAAATATTTTATTTACATTATTTGTTATAATATATTAAAGCTAGCATAATATACAAGGAGCCCTTATAGTTGAATGAAGATATCAATACAAAGTATTCACACATTTATCTACACAAACAAGTAATTATGTATATTGCATATATATAGTGTGTATCTTGCAATTTATTCATAATTGACATTCTTTCGTAGGAAACAAAATTTATAAAGAATGAAACACTTAGAAGGATGATTAATCACTTGCATTGGTTAAGCCAAATCACATTAAGATATAATGATTTTACATAATAATAATGATAATGATATTTTTTTTATTCATGTAAATTTCTATTGTTAATATAAGTGTGAAAATAATAACATTGTTTAATATATAAATGAAAAAAAAATAAGAAATGCGGATACACAGGCGCTCTTTATACACAGGCGCTCTACGTCTGTGTTCCGCTAGTATATATAAAAGAAATTCTCATCTTTAACTTCTCTCAATGATTTTTTTTTTGTATATGTATATTATATTTGATTTTATTTTACTATTATGGGCATTGAGTCATTTTCTATTTTTTAAAAATTTTAAAATTTTAATTTTTTCAAAAATTTTAAATTTTTCAAATTTTCAAACCTTAAAACCTTTTTCGAAACACTTTAAATTTCGAAAAATTCAAATTTTCAAGAAATTTTAAATTTTTTAAATTTTCAAATTTTTTAAATTTTCAAATTTTTTAAATATATTATTAGGTAAAAAATTGAAAACAAAATTTTATTTGAAATATTTTATGAAAAATGTATGTAAGAATAGTTTTCAAATTGATTTAAGAAGCCGTCTTTAATCTCTATTGGATCTAAATATTTTCACTACGCATATAACCTACGTACCTACCCTACTTTCCATTTTCTTTTTTGTATCCCACTTCCCATTTTCTTTTCTCTTTCATTTTCTCTTTCATGTAAAAGCATACTTTAATTCTCACTTCTCATTCTCTTTTTATGTTTTGATTAATCTTTTTGGAATCCTAATTTGACCTTTGCCTTATGAAATTGTAATTGAAGTTTGTGACTAGATGGAGGGGAAGGACTTAACAAAAGGAGTTGCGGGCATCATCACAACAATCGGTAATTCTATTTATGTGCATTTCAATTTGCAAAACACTAATTTGACATTTTTCTTAAGAAATTGTGATTGAATCATGTGACTAGAGGAAAAGAAAGACTCAACAAGAGGAGACAAATGGTAAGTGATGAAAGTCCTTGATCTTAAGACGTTTTCTGGATTTAAATAAAATCATACAAAATAGTGACTAAAATATATTCTCATTTCCTCATGTTTTACGGAAAAGTTACTTCCAATCTGATTTACTTATTCACAATCTTGAAACAGAGAGAAAATTTAGTTAGAAGAATGTAGAAAGAGGAAGAACGTAGAAAGAGGAAGAACATAGAATGAGCAAGACACTGAACCCCAAGACACTATTTTTCGTGCGCGTTCCTATCATTGTCGTGCTTACCCCAATTGCAAGATTCCAATGTGAAGGAACATTGTTAAGAGCGATGTGTAATCTGGATTTAGTTTGTGTTGCATCCTTGAAAAAAAGTTGCATGCGCTTCTACATCCACTGGAGAGTGTAGGGAAATGTTGGTGATACAACCCAAGTAGCTACGAAGATGACCAATGAAGCAAAAGACAAAGCACATGGTGAACTGTCATCTCAGCGACCAATTCATAACCCCACCAAGGATCACACCCTCACCAGAGGAGCTGAGCATAAAAGCAAGAAAGTAAGGGTTGAATTTTAAAGTTGCTTGAATGTAAAAGCAAGAAATTAAAGGTACTTGAATTTAAAGACATTGAATTTAAAGACAATAAATTAAATGTACTTGAATTTAAAGAGAAGAAATTAAAGGTGCTCGTAAAAGAAAATGTAAAGTGCCAATCAACTCGAAGCAAAATAAGCTAAAAAAATCATTAGTTTATTAAATAGAAAACTTGTATAAGTTTAATAAGTGAATAGTGATTAGGTGATAATGAATTATTAATAGATTACCAAGTAAATGGTATTACCTCCAACACATCCAATTAAAATACAACTTACTCTTCTCCCTTTCTTAATGAAAAAAAAAAAAAAAAAAACTTCCATAGTGACTTTCTTAAGAAAATTATAAAATCAATTCTTCAATATCATAGATTTTGTTATGATTTATTTCGTACACATACAAGTATTTTTTTTTTTAAGTATTCTGATAAAAAAAATTAGTTATGTATTTATTTAGTATTTTATAAAATTAAGTTAAAATATCCAACCAAATGTCTCATTTGTTAAAATATACTATACTAATTTTATAAAGTATAAATTAAACCTTTTTACTAATAAAGGAAACAAATAAAATAAATAAATAATAAAGAATAAAACCTTTAATTGGGAAAGTAAAGAAATGAAATAATAAAGGTAATTAAACCTAAGGAACTTAAGGAACTTGTTTTTGAAGGATTTGAAAATTAAAAAAAGAGGGTAAAAGTGAAATCCGACAGAATGATGATGTGGGACATAGTGAAGTCCGAAGTCATGTCTCCCTCTTCCACTGGCACAGCATAGCATTAGCATGCCAAAAAGCAAGTGTTCCCTACGTTCCAAACCTTCATCATCGCTTCTAAATCACCCCTTCCATTTCATCACAAATTCCTTATATATATCCTACCCTTCACCCTCTCCCTTTTCCCACCACCTTTCTCTTTCTCCTCACATGCTATCTTCTCCATCATCCCAACCATTTCACTTCTCACACCAGTTGGAATGTGACAGATACATTGGTGAGTGAGGCAGGGAGGGAGCACGTGCAACAACTCTGTATCTTCACTTTTTTACAATCTCTTCTGTTTCAGCTTACTGTCTACCATGCCTGTTGGAGCAATGTTCCAGAAACTGACCACAGTGATGACCTCTGATCATGCCTCCGTTGTCTCTATGAACATTTTTGTTGCCCTTCTGTGTGCTTGCATCATAATCGGTCATCTGTTGGAGGAGAACCGGTGGATCAATGAATCCATCACTGCCCTTCTCATTGTCAGATTTTTAATCTATCTATTTTATTGTAGCTATCAACATTAAGAAGATGAGTTTTTAGAAAAAAGTACCATTTTTCTTTGGCAGGGTCTTTGTACTGGGGTCTCTATACTGCTTACTAGTGGAGGAAAAAGCTCTCATATACTAGTCTTCAGTGAAGATCTTTTCTTCATTTACCTTCTCCCACCCATCATTTTCAATGCCGGGTTAGTTCACTACTCTTTTTTACATTTTCCTTTCTTTTCTTTATTGACCTTTTAATTGCATGCTGAAGCAGAGCTGAACTGCATAATGTAAGCTTCATTTTAGTTGAGGAAACCAATAGATGTTTCACTGAACTAATTCTTTAATCTGAGTGAATTTGATTAAATGACTGACTTCAATTTCAACTGCTCTTTTATTCTTTAACCGTTCCAGGTTTCAGGTGAAGAAGAAACAATTTTTCCGCAATTTTATGACTATTATGCTCTTTGGTGCAGTTGGTACTTTGATATCATTCTGCATCATATCACTGGGTAATTGAAGTCATCAACTAATTCTTCTTTTATTATAAATTACATTACAAAGTAATATCAAATCATATTTGGTTGTGAGCCCTTTGTGTCCCAATTTGTTTACAAGTCTTACTTATTTTGAATAGGTGCCATACATTTTTTTCAGAAGTTGGACATTGGTTCCCTCAAGCTTGGAGATTTTCTAGGTGTGCTTAAATTACTTCCTTCCTTTACACTAATTTGTTGGAATTAACTGCAAACTTGAAACATTTTCTATATCCTCCTATCTCTACTTATTTTGGTCAACTGAATGCAGCAATCGGAGCAATATTTTCAGCAACAGATTCAGTTTGCACGTTGCAGGTATAAATGTTTGAAGAAACACTGTAAAGCTTCTTTCTTTCCCCTTCCTATACTGAAAAGGATCATATGTATTTGGATGCTTCAGGTTCTTAATCAGGATGAGACTCCTTTACTATATAGCCTGGTCTTTGGGGAGGGGGTAGTAAATGATGCTACCTCTGTAGTGCTCTTCAAAGCAATTCAGAATTTTGATCTCTCTCACATTGACTTAAGTACAGCCTTACAGTTAATAGGAAATTTTTTATATTTATTCATTGCAAGCACTGTGTTGGGAATCTTTGTAAGTTTTCCTGTCACTTTCTATTATGTCCCCTCTCCGTTTTCTGGTGTTATTGTTTGCTTGGGATCATTGATGTTTTTTTTTTTGTTTTTCAGGCTGGATTGCTTAGTGCTTACATCATAAAAAAACTGTATTTTGGAAAGCTCATAAGGTTCATTCTAAATTCCACTAATTTGCAGTATGCTTAACCACTGCAATGAAATATCTCATAAAATTGTTGGAGATCATTCTCTAATTGATTTTCATGAAATGTCAGGCATTCTACAGACCGTGAGGTTGCTCTCATGGTACTCATGGCATACCTTTCATATATGCTGGCTGAAGTAATATTTTTCTCTGAAACTTGTCACCTTTTTAGCATATATAATTCAAATACTAATTAATTTATATTTTTGGCAGCTATTTTCTTTAAGTGCCATTCTGACTGTTTTCTTCTGCGGAATTGTTATGTCTCACTACACTTGGCACAATGTAACTGAAAGTTCAAGGGTGACAACAAAGTACTTGAAATTAATTCTTCAACATATTAGACACTATCCACAATATTATTTCTAATGATATCACTTCACTGATTTTAATTTCCCTGTTGCAGGCATGTTTTTGCCACTTTGTCATTCATTGCTGAAATATTCATCTTCCTTTATGTGGGGATGGATGCATTAGATATAGAAAAGTGGCGAATCGTAAGTGAAAGGTAAAAAAAAAATTCTGGATGAAATCAAACTTCCTTGAAACTTCTTTATCAATAGTGAAATTAACATTTTGATCTCTTCATTAGCCCAAGAAAATCTATTGGGGTCAGTTCGTTGCTGTTGGCACTTATTCTAGTGGGAAGAGCTGCATTTGTTTTTCCTTTGTCCTTCTTATCCAACTTGTTTAAGAAGTCTCAAGCTGAGAAAACTGATTTAAAGCAACAAGTATGTGGTTTGCTCTACTTTCCTTGTCTCAGGGTGTTGATAACTGAGGAGTTTAATATTCTTGACGTGATTTTGTTCCTCAGGTAACAATTTGGTGGGCAGGTCTCATGCGTGGAGCTGTTTCTATAGCACTTGCTTACAATCAGGTGAAGGAATCAAACTTCATTGCTTTCATTCTTCATCTCTATGGCTTGAGTTGTTGGGTGTTTTTCATTAAATAATTACTTTTTCACATGCAGTTTACCAGGTCAGGCCATACTAAATTGCGAGAGAATGCCATCATGATCACTAGTACCATCACTGTTGTACTCTTCAGCACATTGGTTAGACACTAATCTTCTCTTCATCAGCACTGTTTGTTTGTAGTGATGCCATGCCCAAAATTTAAATTTTATAACATTGGCTTGAGGAATGCTTGAGGAAGTTAAATTATTACATAGTCTAAAATTAGCACTTATATTATAACTGGTAGAGTATGAGAATGAATTAATAAAACTCGGTTATACATGTGTGACATGAAGATGGATGAGTAACATGGAGTGGTAGTGTAGGAGCATGCAAATAAACAAGTAATGAAATGATGGTTGTCCCCACTAGTTGAACATGAGAAAACATAGTTCCTTGGTGGATTTGGAGAAGAGTCATTTTCTTATAATGAAAAGGAAAGGGTTGTTTGATACGTGTGATTCCCCAATAATAACATGGAGTATGAAAAAGCGATGAATAATGGTTTTGAAATGATGTGCAGGCATTTGGGTTGATGACAAAGCCACTTGTAAGACTGTTGCTTCCTTCCTCTAAGCATGTGATGAGCTTGGCGTCCCCACCATCGACACCAAAATCATTCACAGTGCCACTTCTTGGCAGTGGAAGAGAGGATTCATCATGGGCCAATGGTGGCACCCCAAATGGGCCTCCTCCAACCACCTTTAGGATGCTACTTAGCTGCATTCCTACTCGTGGGGTGCACCACTATTGGCGCAAGTTTGATGATTCTGTCATGCGACCCGTGTTTGGTGGACGAGGTTTTGTGCCCTACGTTCCCGGGTCACCCCTTGAACAAACCATTCATCAGTGGCATGGCAGCTAGAACAAACATATATATATATATATATATATATATATATAGATACTGATGATGATTGATTATTATGTGATGGATGGTTGGTTGGTGTGGGTGTGGTGTATGTAAAATGGCTTGGCTTTGGTTGTGTGCACTTTTGTCAATATAGTTTTACAACATTTGAAAAGAGAAGAGAAAGAGATGATGAAACAAAGAAAGAAGGTTGTTAGGGGAAGAATTTTTTGGTGCCCCTGATTTTGCTGACATAGGGAAAGAGAGGGTTTGCTTGCTTTTTACTGAAGTTAATTTTGTGGCTATACATGCTATGGATGCAAAGGTCTTGACTATAGTTTTGTGTTTGTATTTAATTATTGTTACAATCAATTTTAAAGGATAATTTGTGGGTTTTGCCATCATATTCAAAATGATAGTACCATTTTTGCTTGTAAGGCACAGCATTTGTAAGTGTTGGATGTTTGTTTCTCTTGGCATAACACTTCTCACAATGTAACTATATCAGTGCAGTTTATTCATCTACAAAGAGATGTAAATTATAACTTTATCCAAAGAAAAAGGCATCCAAGTTGGTTTGATGATGTAATAATTTTAGCAAGTAATTCATCTTCTAAAGTCTATTTACTCAGTTTTATTTTTTATAATGTTAATCTTTTACTAATAATTTAAATTGTTCTCATAGGATTACCATGAAAAAGGATAATAATATGGATAGATTAATATATGTGTACAATAGTGTTATGGGATTAACTTTAATAGATCTTATTTATTATTTTACATATTTAAATATATGGATGGTAAGTGTACAATGTGAACTTTAAATGAACTTTTTTTAATGATTAATATTGTCTTGTAAGCTCAATGAATTATTATTTTTTTTTAAGTTGACATCTCGGTTAGAGTTAGACTCATCCATCAAGTAATAATCATTACATAAAAAAATATTATTATTAAAAAATATATAAAAATAAGAATTAGACTAAAACTCATGAAAAATCTTAGGAAGAAAATAAATATATTTGTACAAATAGAATATGTTCTATACGGGGTTAATGATTATTTAAGAATTCTAGGTAATAATAAGTTTGAACTTTATAATAAAATTAAGACTTTGGCTAGGTTAAATTAAACAATTGAAGAAAACAATTTTCTTAAGTTATTTATGATAAATTTATTTATTTAAGTTTAGCATTTTTACATACTCTCAAGTTAATTCAATTTTGTAAAGGATAGAAAAAAAAAACATAAAAAACTATCTCAATCAATTTGAAAAAAAGATTTGTTTTTTTCTCAATCAAGCGAGAGTGAAGACAAGTTGCAAATGTTATTCCATATAATTTTTCTAAATTCTTATTTTAATCTTTTCCTAAAATAATTTTAACTTAAGTTTATTCATTTTTTTTATATGTTAGGAAACTTGTGAAAACCACTTTAATATATTCCTATCATATAGCACTAAAAAGAACCCTCTAATATAGTAGAATCATGGAAATGTGGAGATACTAAAACAAGATTATCCTATCTATGATAGTCTCATGATCTTTGAAATCACTCGTGAAACAATGAGGAATCTCCTTCATCAATAGACATTACACCCTCTCCCGAATAATCTAATTAGAACTAGAAAAAAATTATATCTAAAATAATTTGTATAATACAAATAAAAATTATAAATTAATATTTAATATTAATTAGTAATATTATAGTTTTTAATTATTTTATATTTTAAATTAGTCTGTATTTTGAATATATAATCCAACATAATATTTTAAAAATAATATAGTTATTTTTATTAATAATAATATATATTTAAAAAATACATTATATACATAATGTTTTACAATTTTACTCTTTAAATAATATTTTTAAATTTTAAATAATTATCCTCAATAAAATTTAATTATTATTTAATAATATATTTTTATTTCAATAATAATTATAAAAAAAAATTATCAAAAGAAAATAGTCGATTTAGATTATTTGACTTTCAATAAATAAAAAATATTTTATTTAATATATATATAATAATAATCTACTCTTTAATATATAAAATTTAATCTTTTCTTTATTTTAAAATAACTAAATAACTTATTATTTTAAGAATAAAGGCTACATAATTTTTTTAAAACTACTATAATATATTAAATTGTATTACTTTTATTTTTAGAAATAATTATTTATAAAAATAATAATATCATATTTTTTTAATATAAGAATAATAATAAAAATGTAAATACTCCACAGCATATGTTTTTACTAAAAAATATCAGAATGCTGCTTATAACAACACTATTAAGGCTTAGTTCACACCAATTCACAAAGCTTTCTATATGTGGAAATCATCACAATAAACAAATGAACCATCCTCTATCTCAGTAATCAGAAATCCAGACTTTTGAACGTCTGCTATCCTCCTATACACTCAGTCCCTTAAGAATGAATATAATATCCAACTGCCACGCTGATCAGAGCGACCATGCAAACAAACAGAAATGGAAACCCACCCTGAGTTCTTTTCTTGTTTATTTCCCTCTTCAACAACTCCTAGCAAAACATGAAATTTTTTATATCAGATATTCAAAAGTCAATTATTAACGTCACAACACTGCATTGCATTTCTTGCTTTGCTTTAAAGAGACGTCAAATTCATAACAAACCCCATTGCTGGCATGTAAATAATGGAGAATAAGAATCAGAGTACGGTACCATTAATCAGAAAATTTAAATGGTTATCCCATTAATAACAACTCATAATTGATAACACATAATCAAAAAAATTTAAAATGTATTATAATCCCAAATTACATTCTAGTCTGTATAATACTAAATACTATAATCGATAACATATCTTCAAATTTCACAATCCAAACAAGGACATTCTAGAAATTTTCAACACCTCTATCATGAAGAAACCATAGAGGTCAAAAAGTAATTGCATCCCTCCAGCAGACTTAGTAGGTCCAAAAAAGCGTATGAATAGTCGGATAGTTGCAAATTAGAACAGAGGAAGATAATAGAAGGTAGGTTATAGACATGAAATATAAATTTGGAAAGTAGGGGTGATAATAGCTAGGCTTTGTAAAATAATATTCGAATGAATAACAGTGACAATTTCTATACACCTAATTCCTTATTCAGTAGATACTTTATGCTTCTTAATCTACATTTTCAGTTAATCTGAATAAAGTCTAGCTCTTCTGCATTTGATTCACAAACTAATAAAACACACTAATATTAATGATGGAAAAAACAAATAAAAAGAGTTCCTATTAAAACTAGAATATGTAGTTTAAATGAAGAAAATATTCAAAAGAAAATCAAATTCACTAGATAAAATTCTTTAGCTTAATAAAATAAATTACGGACTTGTAATTCTAGCTATAAAATATAAATAATATATTATGCAAGTTGGAGTAGGATTGGGTAATAGTACAATAGCTCGATATAATTATCGATAGGGGCTTAGGTATTCCAAATGTCTAAGTCTCATGTCAAATAGTATGAACTGGTCCATGGAGTAAAGTGTTTGGCTCTCCCCCTTAATATTTAACTTTAGAGAGATGAGTTCTCTAAATGCTTGAGTAGTTATCAAGTATCGAAACTGGTTTTCTATGTCTGGGAAAGGATTACTTAGAGAGGGTTAAAGACTTGGGTGATTATAGTATGATTGGTGTGATTTAAGTGTTGGGTTCTCTCCCTCCAAGTGATTGGGGATGTTTGTTAACTATCAGTTTAAAATAGGTAAATTAAATTACCCTACTTGGACATAGACAAGTTCATGGATAAATAGACTTATGACAAGGAAAAAAAAACCGTACCAATTCTTTCTTAAGAGAGTCTTTTTCTTCAGTATTCCTACGCCTCTCCTCATTCAGCTTAATGATGATTCCCGTAACCTGCAAAGATTCTAAACATTTGTTGATTGCTTTCATTTTTGAAGTTAAAAAAAAAATTAAGAGTGGTTCCTATTTAGTAACCAGAACAGTTTATCATATATTAGATACCTTAAAAACAAATAATTATTGTGTAATTCCCATTTAATTATTTTTTCTACAAATATTTATAAGAAAAATAAATAAAATGATCTTTTCCGATAGTTAAATTTAATTTATGCATAAATTAATTAAATGAATTTTTTTATATTGACTTTTCTAAAAAAAATAATTTATGCATAGACTAATTTCAAATTGAGAAAAGTTTATTTTCATTTTTTTTATAGTGTTTACGAAAACATTTATCCAGATCTAAAGTTTTATCATGATCTCTAACCTCTCTTAGTTTTGAATCCATTATACCAAGCTTTGACTTCAATTCCTCAGATTCGTTATCCAAACTCAACTGCACGTCGTCTTTTGCTGCCTTCATGTCACCCACATTCTCAGTTTGTATTGGGACTGTATTCCCTTCTGCTCTATCCTCCTTAGTCTCCTTGATTGGCTCCAAACCTTTAACTTCCTCAGGAACCTGATACATGAAAATAATAAATGGCAGAGAAAGTTATTATACATCAAGGGATGTGGAACAGAAAACTACCATCATGTTGAATCAAAATTATAGCAATTGGTTCACACAAATTAACATTGTTATTCATAGTACACTATGACAAGTCTACAATATTTCCCCAAAAAGAATAGATATTGTATCTTCAGGATGAAAGCAACTCGATAGAAATAGAGAGAAATTGAAGTTCAAATAGGAATAATAGAAAGGAGGAGCTCACTGTGCGAGGAGGTATGTTTTCAACTCCACTGAGCACCCTATCTTTTTGCACATCAATTTCTTTGGATGTATCAAGCTTCATATCACCATTTACTGGAAGCAACACCGGAGAAGATGATGGGCTGATGAGGACTACTCTTAGTTTCTTCTCCTCAATAAGCCTTCCACTGTCTTTTACAAACTGTCGATAGAGAAGGGTTTATAATCGATCAGCCTACTTAAAAAGCAATATTTTAAAAGAAAAAAAAAATAACAAAAACGAGTTGAACCGTTGAATTAGATCTCTGTCCTTCACATATTACTGGCATCTCAAAACATGGAGAAAATAGATAGATAAACAATGAACTCTGGTTTATTGACACTCCTATGGTATCTCCCCCTTTTGAATGTCAGTACTATACACATACAAATTCATCCAATTCTCACCTCATTTTGTTCTTATCAATTTTTTTAATGCATAACATTTATCAAATTTTCTTTCTCTCTTTCACCTCATGTCATTCCATTTGGGAGTTGATATGAGACCCCTCATCTCTTACTCTCTCTTCACAACTCCTATCACGTCACATCTATGAATTTCCTATCTTGTAATCTCTCTCGTGGTGTCTACATCGAAAGGGGTTGTCTACCAAAAATCTTCCATAAACAATATAACCTCACCATATTATACGTGATGTCCTCTTCCGTGGCTCCAAACGGGGCAACGGTGGTCTGAATCAGAAATTTGTCTTTGCACTGCATATCAGGCGGTGCAATGCGCTGAGCTTGCATAGTAACTGCATCCAACACACATCACAATAAAATACAGAAACCATACAAGCATATGCATGCGCGTTAAAAATTGTATTGATAATAACGGGAAAATACCAGTAAAATCACATTTTTCGTTGGGCTTGATGATGCCAATATTGGGTCTGACACAATATTTCTTAGGTGACGTTGTTTTAACCTGCGAGCAGAGACTGGTGAATTATAGATACATATTTTGTTATTCTTGCGCTGACATTGGCATTTGATTCATTTAGCTTTGCTTGTTATTAGATACAAATACAAATGTGATGGCTCTTTTAAGGGATACCGGAAAAAATCAACATCGATATAGCATGAGTCGGTCCACATAAACAAACTAAAACTTTAAGGTAAGCCAAATGAAATCGTGGGCATTCTTCCTCATATACGTTCCTCAACTTAACATTTCTAACGAAAGTTTGACTCAGACTCACATTATTACTAACCAAATGAAAAAAGGGAATGGAATGAAAAGAAAAGAGGGGAAATGAACGGTACCTTAAAGGCAATATAATGATCGGTCCTGTTCCCAAGTTGAACCAGAGATGAACTTTGTTTCTTCAATTCGACTAACAGAAAAAAGAAGAGAAACCACAGTGTGGTGTGATCGTTGCAAATTACGCTTAAAGACATGCCAATATTTTGAATTCAAAAGAGGAAGTAAAAACGAGATACTTACAAACGAATCGGAGCTCCGGCGGATCGATTTGAAGAAGCTCTGTAGCCATGGTTGGTTGGATGGGTGCTGTTCCGTCCGAGATGATTGAGCTAATGGACGAATTAACTACTTTAAGTGAGTAAATAAAGCTATAACTAAATAAAAAGAATGGTAGTTATCAAAGATTGGCTCACAACAGAAAAATGAGTTTTGAAGTATATTGAGTTATAGCAGAAATCTAGATTTGCAGGTGTTAAGCACAACGGCTATTACATTTTGAATATTTTTGGATATGGCGTGTTCTGCAAAATGAGAATGCGCGAAGAATAAAGAATATAATAGAATAGAACCCTAATCGAAAGAAGAAGAAGAGTAGTTGGTGGTGAATGAAATTAAAAGAAGAGAAAAGTGAAAGAAATAGAAGAAAGAAGCGTTGTTGTGTTGCCATAAGTTGAGTTGTTACTTTGGAATGGGATGGTTGGCATCGTCAGTTACGGAAGTGGGCCCCACCCACTCTCTGCAGTCCTACCAATTCCTTTTCTCCTTTTTTTTAATACTCAATTCTCTTTTCAGTTAATTCATTCTAACATCTCACTATTCATAATCATTAATTACTAGTACCTAAATGTAATTAAATAATTTACATGCAACATAAATACTATAATAATTATTACCAAAAATGCGATACGTGTAATCTAAACTTTTAACCATATAAAAAGAGTTCCATTTCATCTTCCCATCTTCTATTTAATTTAGTTATTCACTTAATTAAAAATAATCTAATTACCTTAATTCAAATAATTATTTACTACGCTTAACTAACATGTATATTTTCTGAAAACATGCCAAAAAACAATGAATCGTTTTCAAGAGCTTTAAATGTTAACCATCAAAACATGCCAAAAAACAAATTCATGATCATTACATTCATGGTTATAAATGGAAAGTTTGAAAAACAATCTTTTTTTTTATGTAATCACGCGAAAAATGAAGTTTACTTGCATATTCAGTCTCTTGAATCAATAGATAAAAATGTCATAAAAAGTTATGAAGCTCTAGTCTTAATTTTCATTAATATAATCTTTATTGCAAATATAATTTTATATATGTATATATATGGTAGAATGCATGTGAGGTTGGTGAGTATGAATATCAGATTCCTCTGTAACATGAAGAACACTAAACTGCCACTTCTGGAGGAGATCACATGGGATTTCTTTGCCCAGGGGTTTTCTAGTTGTCATTGCTGTGTATCATTTAATTCAATTATGCTTTTTTTTTCAGATAATAATATATGAAAATAAATCTTACTATTGTAATTTAATATGAATAATCATAATGATGTGATAATATAATTTAATAGTTGAATCTATTAAAATATTGATAATAAGTTTTTATAATTTGATTTTATCAAGATACATGTATATTTTTTTAAAATAAACAAAGAACTATTTAAAATTATTTTAACTTCAAAATGTATATGAATTCGTATTTAAAATGGATTAAGAATTCATATTTAGTTTAATCATGTATATAGATCTATATTTTAAATACTGAATATAACATCAGTGATCCATTATTTTAAAATCTTTACATATTTTTTATTCTAATAACATTTACTTTTACAGATATCAAAAGATTTCAAATATTATTATTTTTGAAAAATCTATGTTTTCATGTTTTAAATAGCTTTAACCAATAAACACAATCGTAGAATTTGGAAAGAGTAAAAAAAATGTACCTTCTCTTTGCCAATTTACTGGTCGTAAATTACCAAGAGAAATGGTGAGATAAGAACAAATTGGTTCTAAATAACGTTGTATTAAGGTTGTGAAATATATGAATGTAAGTCGTAGAAAATTTTCTTCTTCGGCTTGCTTTGTGCTTGACGAAAATGATGAAGACTAAAATTGGGCTTTATATTTGTTTCTACTAATTGTCACACCCATATAGTAGACCCAAAGAATATGGTGACTTGATTTTGTAATTTATTGTACTAATTGATTCAAAATAAGTTAATTAAAAACTAATTATTTCATAATAATATTTTATTTTGTTGCTCTAACATACGTATATTTTATTAAAACATTTAAATCACCTACTCATTGTTCAAAATAAATAAATTGAAATATAAAATTACTAATTTACATAACTAAAAAATAATAAACAAATAAATAAACTTTATGAAGTATTACAGAATCAAACATTAGATTAATAATGATAATGAGGGAATAAGACAATATACTTATTTACTGTTAGATTTATAAATTTTATTATTTTTTATTTAAAATATATTTTGATTTTTGAAAAGATTAAAATAATTTTTTAAATTGGTGTTTAGAAGAAAAAGGAACACAGCACATAGTTCCAAGAGAATCCTTGCTCGACGAGTCCTACGATGTCAGCCTCTGCCAGACTCACCTTGCTCCACTGCAACCATTCACACGAACCCCATCATTTACTACCACCTTCTTTCAAAACTAACTTTTTTATATTTAAATTTATTTTTGTCTATAATATCAAATATTCATCACATCAATCAAGACTCATAAATCACTTCATAAGTTTTTCATTTTTTAATATTTTAAATTATAATTAACTTATTGCAATTTAAATAATTTAAATTATAAAAAGGTAGATGCTTAGTTACTTTTTGTTTATTCCGTTTTGAAATTGTGGGCAGTATGACAGCTAATCGATTATTAATTTATTTGTTTTAGTTATGACTTTAACGACTTTTTTCCAAATCATGTTTTAGAAAGTAGCAACGAATTGTGAGACAAAAGTTGTTTGGTGCATAAACATGAATTTGAAGAATGTCACATAATGCTTATAGTACATATATTGAGACAAAGATTAATTATTTGGAGAATGGTAGCTGGCAACTACTATTTTGTATTTGAATGTTAATTTGAAAAACAAGAGATGGGAGAAAAATAGATACACCAACTAATGCCTACCTTCCTACTATCATCTACTTATGTCTTTAAATTTTTACTCTCATTGCTATCATCATTATAACAATTATTATTATTTTCATAATTCTTTATATTAGTTTCACCACCATGTTATAATTACATTGTCACTACATTTATCTTAGTCTGTTTCATTCTTATGTTTTTTTAACTGTTGTATGCAATATTAATATCATTATTAATATTACTATCATCACCATCTGAAACTATTATATTATTGTTTTTATCAATATATACACAAAATAATAAATACAATTAATATTTATCTAAGAGTTTAATTAATGTTATAAATTTTGAAAACATTATATTTTTTTAATTCTAATAATAAAATATAAGAAGAGTGTTAAAATAGTATTTCTATATTGTTGAAACACTAATTGATTGATTATTGTATTTAAATTATTAATTTGGTATGTTACTCAAAATATTTAATGCACAAAGGAAGAATTTTTGTCACCAAAGAAAAAGTTTCAGCTTGTTACTAAAAAATTTTACTTGTTCCTCAAAATATTTCAGCTTTATTTTTATTTGAGCAAAAATTTTGTTACCAAAGCAAAAGTTTTATCATTAGAGAAAAATTGACTCTAGACCAACTCAAGCTTCTACTCTTAATTTAAGTGGAGCAATGTTGTTCTTACTTAAATATAAGTATCTTTGAGAGAAACTCAACTCCTAATTTCAACTTCGCTTGAACATAAATATCAGATGAGGTACTCATACAACAGAACCAAAACAATTACATAAATTTACCACTTTCATTATAACATATGCAATGTTTTAAACAAATTCAAGATGATTCAATACAACTATGATTTGCTCAGTCACCATACTCCACTCATTCCAACTTGATTTGGATCATTCAAACTTATTATTATATCCATTCATATAGAATTCTTAAATGTGCATAGTTTACTTTTGAAAAATTAAATGTATCTATGAAATCATGGTTAAAAACTCAATTCTTGAAAAAACTTCGACTAAAAAAATATGAACTTGCAAAGTTTTCTATCATATCAACGTTTCAACAATAAAAAAAAGTTCAAACTACTCCAAATCAATTATCTATAACTTAAAACTCTTAATTTAACCATTATAACTTAAAGCAACAATCTTACTTTAGTGTATAACATTTTTCTCATAAAATACCATCAATGAATCAACTTATTTTTAAAATTATTTTAAGGAAAAAACTACAATTCAACCTACAACAATACCATTTTTCAAGTTATCTAAAAATGAAAAATTGAATTGTGTATATAACAATTGTTATACCAAAAATACTAGTCCAAATTAACCATCAAAATATCATTAAGAACAATTTTCCTTACTTAAAAATCTAACTACTCAAAGTCAAAAGTTAACAAGTTATAATTTTAACACAAGAGAATCAAATTTACTCACAAATAATCTTAATCATCAAACTAAAGATATCATTACAATTCTAGATTAACTCATATCTTTACACATCACACTTTAAATGCAAACATATGCATGTAAACAACCTATCAATAATTGAGAAAAATAATTTTATAGAGACACTAATTTTTTATAAACTAAACCTTGGATAATTAATTCTATTAATAAACTTTTCAACTTGACTAATAAAATATTCATATAACATGTCATTTAAACTCGTTATACTTTTATACTAATCCTTTCTAATATACGTATAGTTATTTTCATTTTTTATATTAATATTATTTGTTTAAAATCAATTATTCTATTATTTAATCCAAAATATATTTTTTATAATCATTAAAGAAAAAAACTTTAAGGACATAAATAAAAATAATCAATGAATAAATATTTATTTTAAATTAACTACAAAGATAACCCATAAAGATTTCAAAAGAAATTTATTTGTGTTTTTTTTAAACAAAGGAGTTTGCATTTTTATAATTTTACTCAATAAATTATAACTTTTTGAGTAAATCTTCAAAACTCGCTCAGATTTACTTCCATAAAATTACTTGAGCTAAATCAAATTTGCTTAGTTAACTTTTTTGCAAAATAATTTTCTTTTGTTTTAGCTAAATTCATTTAGCGAATTTCTTATTCGCATATTCTTTAGTTTTTCTCATTAACTGAACTATGTGAAAATTAAAGTTTAAAATATTTAAACACAATATTAATTAATTGTATTAATTGGATTGTAACTAAAACAAAAGTGACCATGGAAAATTTCATTAAATAGTCCAATTATGCTTATTAAGAAAGTAGAAGTCACCCTTATAATTTTACATAAAACAAAAGGTAAATAAACCTTCAAAAGACAATTACACTAACTTTTACACAAAAAATATTACGTTGTGTCACACTTAATAATGCAAGTTTTTCATATTACTTTTAACTATCTTAGATCCATTTAAGGTAAAAAAAAATGTTTCAAAATTTTGACGACCAATTAATATTAATTTTTTATTATCAATTAGTTCGATTTATTGTTTAACACTTTGAAATTAGGGAAATAAAAATGAAATTAATTATTTAAATTTTACTAAATTTTCTACTATTTCACTGACGAAGGAAAAACTAATATACCTTACTTAATTCATATTTTAGCTTCCTTATATTCCTCATTGAATTGTCTCTTTTCTCTAATTTTTTTATAGCTTTCATTATAATTAATTATTATAACATAAACTTTTTATTTTTAAAGGAAACATTTACATGTTATTAGATTATTTAAATCATGCAAAAAAATTAAATGTGAAAAAATATTTATACACTTAAAAATAAATCAAAATCTACAAATTAATAATCGCAAAACCAATTTAAACCTAGTTTAATTTGATTTTTTTTATATCAAAACCGAACCAAATAGAATCGCTTATCACTTTTATATTTGTTAGATATATTCTTAACAAAAAGTTGAATTAAATGCAAAAATTACGAAAGACAACAATTATAAGTTTTCAAAAATATTAAATTTGAAATATATTCTTAAATAGATCATTCTAAAGTTTTTTATAAACAATAAATTTAAAATATATTATTATATTGATTATTCTAAAGTTTTTATGAATAATAAATTTAAAATGTATTTTTGATAGATTATTCTAAAACTTATCTATATATGTAATCTAAGAAGTTTTTTATGCGTTTGGTATAAAACACAACCTAATCAATTTTTTGAATTTTTAAAATTTTTGTTCAATTAAGAATTGAAAATTTAGAATTAAAAAATATATTTTGAAAAAAAAAATCGAGAATATAAAATCTATTCTGCAAATGAAATTTTGAAATAGCATATGAAACCAAAATTTTATTTTGAAAATTTTGGAATAAAAAATATTAAAAAAAAATCAAAAATATATTCTAAATTTTTTTCCAGAAACGTATTTTCAAAAACATATTCTGGAAAAAAATTCCTAAATCCATAAAGTGTTTGAGAATCAAAATCGTTAAATGTACTCCAAAATAACAAATATGGAATGTATTTTGATTTGCATTCCTCTCTTGTTTAAAAACTAAAAGAAATATTTTTATTATTTCACATAAGACATGTGCAAGTTAAAAAATATTGGATAAGGAAGCAATCTCGTAGCAGATCAATTATGTATCCAAGACATGGATATGAAAAAGTCTGTTTTACCCTTATTAATTTAAAACATTACTTGAGGTTTATTGAGGTACACTTCACTCACGCATTCAATCCCAATCCTTGAGCACCGCGGCAACACGCAAAAAGAAAGAGTTGTCGATAGAGAAAAAGTGTGCACGAGAGAATATAGCGTTGGTTGGTTGTGATCATTAGAGAAGGCAATGCTCATCCGGGAAGAAGGTTAGTTTTCGTGAAACTGGCGACTTCCCAAATGGTATTGTCCCAAATGGAAGTTTCTAACCTGAATAGTAAGTATATCTAGAATTGGTTTTTCTAACCTGAATAGGGATATGGAAGTTTCCCAAATGGTGTTGTGCGGAAGTACAAAGAAGAATTGATTGCTTTTGGATTTGGATATTCGTAACTGTCATGGATATAGAAATTTGGACGTTAATGGTGTTCCGGATGCATAAATCTGGAAGTACTTCTGGATATGGTAATTCAGAAGTAATTTGTGGGTGTGTGTTTTATTTTTTTCATTTGAGGCCATTTTATGATTAGGAACATGGTAAGGACTAGAGGATGAAAATCTTCTAATGTGGACCGCATGCGACCAACTGCATCTATGAGAAAAAAGTGTGGTGTTCCTAGTAATTTAGTTGCAAATGAGGACTTTGAAGAGAATATTGAACAAGAAGAAGTGAAAATTGATGATGAAGGTTATCCAGAAGGGTCAATGGATACGTCATTACTGATTAATTATGAAGAACATGTGGTGAGACAGTTATGGGATGATTTAGTAAGTAATGAACATTAATTGAGTGTGTTATGTATGTATTTGTTGATGATATTTGTTGATTATTGTAAGAGCTGGTTAGCTTAAGGTCATTTCTCATGGAAGAAAGGTGAATAAGTTAGGAGCACCACATGAGCGCATAGAGGTTGCAGTAGACATGTATGGCTTAGGTGGTCTCGTTCATGCAAGTTATGAGAATTTAGACAAATGATTGCTTTGTGCATTAATAGAGAGGTAGCATGCAAAGACAAACACATTTCATTTACCTATTGGAGAGATGACCATCACTCTTAATGATGTGTCAAATTTGTTGCATCTACCCATTGTTGGCCAATTTTGTACGCACCAGACCTCAGATGCAAATGGGGCAAATGACGTGTTGGTAGAATCCCCACGTATTGACCGTGGAGTAGCAAATGAAGAGACACGACACTGCCGAAGAGCTCATGTGTGCCTTAGTTGGTTGAAAGATATGTACGAGGACGCATGCTCAAGGAGGCAATGAGCTGTAACTACCAGAGCTTATTTGCTTCACCTTGTTGGTTGCACTGTCTTCACTGACAAGAGTGCTACTTCATTCAGTGTGATATACCTGGGGTTTTTTGTCGATTTGAGGCTGATTGGGGGATATACTTGGACGACAGTTGCGTTAACCCACATGTATGAGCAGTTAGGAGATTGTAGCTCCGCAAAGACTAGACAACTAGTTGGTTATGTGACTTTGTTGCAAGGTTGGATTTATGAGCATTTCTCGTCTATATGCATGAGACGTGTACGATCTCAGTATTATGAAGAGGAACCCCGTTGTAGGATGTATGAACCAGGAAAAGTTACTTCAGTTGCAGTTGTGCGGTTGCAACTAAATACAATCATACTACCATGCATTCAGTTTTTCCCATACAACGAGCATAGAAAAGAACGTCCATTTGAGTGGATATCCTTATTCTCAAGTTATATGAGGTTTGAAAGTTGGAGACAATTGCACTTGCCAGAATGTGTTATCCGTCAACATGGATATGTGCAGATGATCCCTCGACACCCATCTGTAGTTAAAGATGATGATCTCATTTCAAATGAAGTAGATCAACGATGGTTACGTTTAAATGATTATGTCATATAGGATATGGACGTAACACCTTATTTTGGTGCATGCGTTCAACATTATATTTAGTGGTTTTGATCGATCTCACATCCATATGTCATTGACATGCCTAAGGATGACCGTCCTGGAGTGATACCCTTGAAAGTACCTGCCCACGGACCAATTGCAATGCATCCTCAGGAGACACATCCTGAACATCATACTCTGGTATGTATGAATCATTAATAATATTTTTATTTGTGTTGATTTTTGTCTAATATTATGACATTCATGGTTGTAGGGAATTTGTCGTAGAATTACACAAACATTGCAACCATTACTTAATTATGGTGATTTGGTGAAGACAACCTTGTGTGGAAAGCAACACAAGCAACCTTGATGTTAGCACGAGGAGCGACGAATGATAAAGTTGTGTATGGCAGGAGGCATTCACGTAAGAATGATTGATAATTGTTGTATTAGGGCAATTGTAATTGTTGTAATATTTTCATCCGTGAACATTCTTGTTTGAACTTGAACTATGACTTAATTTTGTTTTAATGTCAATAGGTTTATGCTTAAGTGTATTTTTGTTTATATTCAATCATCCACCCTTCACCACCTTTTACCGGTTTGCCTCACAATTTGATAGGACACTCACATTTCTTAGCTCCACTTCGAATGATATCTACATTTTTCTTATATTGTTTGTGTTTATCTCCTTTCTCACAACCTAATAATATGTACATCACTCTTTCTCGGTGCCTCGTCTATGTATTTGACCTTAATATAACAATAACAAATCCGTAACTATAACCAACACTTCTCGCCCACTCTAACAACTCATCTTGATTATGAAATACCTACAATAACATATGCCACATTTATATATCATTCATAAACTACAATTCACCCACGTAAATTTTACCTTACCTCATTTGTAGTAAACATCTCACTACGCTCATGTGCCCTATGCTCATTATGTAACGCGTTATAAAATATTGATTGTTCCATATCAACATCATCTAATCTATCCCACACATCAATCTCCCATGAAATTCCCATGTATGAATCCACGGTATCCATTGGCACTGTTGCATAAAAAAAAATATCAACAACTTTTGCCTTCCGGATATTCATATCCATGACCCAAATCACGAAGTTCCAGATTTGCAAATCTGAAACTAATATGTCACTTCCGGATATGGTCATCTGGAAGCTTATCTGGACAACAAGAAGTGATCTTCTAGACACAAACATCTGGAAGCTAATGACCTCATTCCATATTTGGATATCTGAAGTACACAATATATACTTTTGAATTTCTTCATCCATAGGCAAAGTTTCAGATCCTGATACCCAGTAAAACCTCCATTGACAACTGAAAAGGCACATGAAAACGATTTTGCTTACCTCAACAAATAATTGCACTACACTTAAGAGTAATGACTTCACTCCACCACTACACCACCACCACCTCCACTCAAAATGCCTCCACCATAGGAAAACACCTCCTCTGCAACTTTTTTTAAAAATAAAGATGACAAGGACACTTTGGAGTTTTAAAATTTATGTTGGGTGCATTTTGGAATTGATATGGTGCAGGGAGAATTAGCCTTACAAGAATATCATAATGATGGATCCTAACTCTATTAGGCCTCAGCTAAGGTTGTTACTTTTCACACCAACCATTGTGAAAAGAAAATATCATATTGTTTCACTTTCAAATGATAGAATTATGCAAATTCTTTGGGTACTATATCAATTTGAAATGAAAATGGTCTTACAAAATTATAAAAATGACCTTTTAAATTAAAGGTGGTGCGATAAAAAAAATACTTTTTTTTGATACCTCGTTTTTAGAATACATTTTCATATTTAAATTTTTGGAATACATTTTTTAATTTTGTAAATTCTTTCTGAAATGTATTTTCAGATTTTCTGTTCCACATTATCTTTATCAAAATGTATTTTTTACATTTTAAATTTATTTTTATAGAATGATATTTTGATTTTTGAGTTGTATTTTTTAATTTTGAATTTTTAAATCTAAAATAGAGAATAATTTTAAATTTTTGAAAAATAATAAAATACAGGTCCATAAGTGAGAAAAGAATTTATCATAGCATTATCAGAATAAATGCATATACAATACCTTACTACTTTCAAACAAAATGAATTTTTTTCCATTGATTTAATTAGATAAGAATAATATTTTTCATAAAAAGAACAAAAAATACTGTTTATAAAAAATGATTTTGCGTGATGGTAAAAAACAAAAAAATTACAAAAATAAAAAATAAAAATAAAAAGTCTAGAAACGTCTTAAAGTTTGATGTAACTATTCATTAGGTATGCTTTATATTTTAAAAGATATATAACTACTCCAATATAAAATTTAAAAGGTAAAAATATTTCAAAAGATATATATAAAACATATACCTGTACGAATATATCTTCAAAGCAAATCTTTCAAAAATATTCTTTAAAACCTGAAAGTTTTTTTTTACTCATGTACCTATTACAACTATTACAACATAACAACAATGAAAGTGGTAAGTTAACGAGAATAATAGTTAATCACATTATTGTAACAATGACTCTATTAAATCACATGATCATATCAAATAATATATAATCTCAAATCAAAACCTTCCAAACTAACTAACTCTAACTCTATTTTTAATACTTTGACATTTATAATACAATATTATTTAAATATAATGTATTAAGTTATATTATTTTTAAATAATTTTTTATTCTCTTAAAATATTTTATGAATAATTACTAAATTAATAGAAATAAAAATATTGATTAAGAAATAAAAATTAGCTTATCTTCGTAAAAATAAATAAGTATAAGTTTTAAAAACATCAGTATGTAATCATTATAAAAGTTTAAAATAATTATATATATATATATATATATATATATATATATTATGTGTGTATGACGAAGGAAGAAAAGGAGGTAGAAAAAATATTATAGAATGAATTAGGAAAGGAAGGAAATAATACTAGAAGGAGAAAACAAATACATATTAGAGATAATAGATTTTGGAAAGTTAAGAAAAGCTATAGTTTTATTGTATCATATTACCGGACAAAATCATTATTAGACTTAATTACAGGAATATAATCACTATTAATGAGTTTATAATTAGACTTAATTATAGGAATATAATCACTATTAATGGGTCTATAATTAGTCTTAATTACAGATGTTATGTTAGAAAA
>Ga0123342_1003229_pt1 | contig 26389 bp, 16 predicted proteins | sample Turbeawhitnodule_FD_89960 | JGI IMG/M metagenome (GOLD analysis project Ga0123342, IMG submission 89960) | Root nodule microbial communities of legume samples collected from Mexico - Turtle bean Mexico white nodule | ecosystem: Host-associated > Plants > Roots > Nodule | place: Mexico: Nepantla...
TAAAAATAAATAAAAGTAAAATTAAAATTAATTTATAATATATATTTTGTAATTATTAAAAATTTACATAATATCATTAAAAATTTAAAATTTTCCTTAATTTTATTTTTATCAAATATTTAATAATATTATTAATAAAAAAAATATTTAATAATAATAATAATAAATATAAATATAGTTATTTATATAAAAATATTATTATTAATTATAAAAATAAATATATAAATTAATTATTTATTATTTATATATTTTTAAGATAAAGGTAAATTTATAAATTTACATTTTACACCTTTTAAAATAATTAAAAATTTACACACAACCATCACATCATTCACAAAATTCAAAAACTTTCATCATAAATCTACTATAACATATCTCAATTCAAACAACCTCACTTTCTTCTTAAATCACTTCAAATCCACTCCCTCAAATCCCCTCCCCAATCCAAACACACCCTAAAAGATGGTTCTACTTTGAGTTACATTATTTGAGTATTTTTTGTTCAACCAACCCCATATTCAATTTGATTCCATCAATGACGAGTTGGTCTATCAAGTCTAAAAAACTTAAATATCATTTTAAGCTGTTAAAACCATCAATAATTGTAGTAAATAAATATAATATATATATATATAGACAGAGAGAGATGGTAATCAAAAGAATATTACGTGAATTCAATAGATTATTAAGTTTACCGTTTGCTGATAAAAAAAAGTTTATCAATTTAATTTAAGAACTGAAAATCTAAACTAAATTCTTTTAAATCAAAACTCATTTAACACAAACAATTTTGATAAAAAAAAAAATCAAATCAGTACAAGTTGGGTAAGTTTGAATTCATAACATGCTAAAATGAATTTGACTTCGATCAAATAAGTTAAAAAATATGTTAGACCAAAATATTCTAACCTAAATTAAATCAAGTTATTTTTTTAACTCATTTACCTCACAATTTAAATAAGTCTAACTGAGTGTTTAAGTGAGTTCAAGCTATTTATAAAATAACTATTATTATTTTAAAATAAAAATATTAATAAAGTTTTTTATTATTATTATTGTTATTATATATATATATCAAATCACTGCACATAAAATTAAAATTTCATCAACATATATGCAATCAAATACATGCACTAATTTAAATCAGTGTCACACTCATACATATTTATTAAGCTCGACAAATATCAACTGTTTGCATTATCATGACATCATACACATAGTTTGGATGATGACGACCCAAAAAGAGCATAATTATCCGGTAAATAAAATTTCTTGTTATCTATTGTTATTTTAGCATAATTATTTATTTTAATATTTTAAGTGTCTTATGTCATTTCAATAAATACAAAATGTAATTAGGAGAATCACCAAAATCCTACATGATTGACTATGGACATGTGTCAGAAGACACTCCAACATGAGACATAATCCAAAGTGATTTCCAATTAACCTATGGTGTTACAAATGAGGTGATCGTTTATATCAAACATTTAGGTGTTGTATGCGACATACCACACAAACATAATTATTAGATAATTTTCATATATACTTAAATTTTACATTTTAAAATTAGAAAATATATTGTAGGATAATTTATAATTATTAATATATTATATATTTTCATTGTTTATGTTAAAGGTGTTATTCACTTACTCAATATTAAAAAATTATACTAATTTTATTTTGTATTAAGTGGCTTATAAAGAATAAAAAAAATTAATAAATTAATAAATGTTGTAATGTGAAATACAAAATTTAAAATATATAATTAGCATTCCAATACATATAAGGGTGCAGTTTCAAATTATGGGGTGCAGGATACCTTCTATTAGGCCCTCCTCACTTGTTTAACACATTTACCCCTAATTCATAAATAACACTTATACAATTATATCCACAATAAAGGGTATTTAACACAATTGATTAACACACAATCTATAAGTTGTTACAAACTTCATGATCAATTTTATAGATGAAAACAATTCTTAAACTAGATGTCTTAATATAATTTTGGTTGATTTTAGATAAAATTTAACTCGAATGATTTAATGATAAATTTATTTTCCAGTTAAAACCATTCTAACCCAAATTGAACTCGATTAAGCAACACATAAACTTTTAGCTCAATTTGAGTTATTCCAGTTAAAAAAACAAAAACATGTCATAAGTATGATATTTTTTTTACTCAGGTAATACTTTATATTTTTAAACATGCAAACCTAATTTAACTCATAAATATGACACTTATATTATTATTAATATTATTATTATCATTATATTTATAACTTTTTTAGAAAAATTGAAAACAAATTTTAACCTTTGTGAGTTGCAAATCTAATCCAAATAAATTTATAATTAATCAGATTAATTCAATTTGAATTTGATAAAAAAAATTGCACAAATCCAACCATATTGAAGTATTTTGATTTATATAATAATTAGTGAGGTCAAATCTAACTCGAACGATGTGTGTACACTCGTATGATGGGTCTATGGTGATTTGGCTTTGTTAGGCGAAAGCACTATTGATTTGAAGAACCATAATTTCATGTTAGATTTTCCTTTTTGCTTTTCAATTTGTTTTGTTATATCGTACTTTTAAAATTAATTAGTCATCTAATTAATATTTAATGAAGATGATAAAGTAATTCTAAAATGTTGATAGTAGTATGGAACTAAAATATTGTCACAAAGTTGACATAAGTCCCAAGATTTTATTGTTCAAATTTTGGTTTCTACAGTTTTCAAATTACAGGATTTGATGAGTTTTTGTACCCAATATTATTTCCAAAAAATTTCAAGTATTGTTTAAAAAATAAATAAAAACAGTTGAATGGTTAATTAGTGCATTAAATTTAATAATCAACCAATCAATTTAATATACTAATTAAATTTAAAGTGGTTTAAAAAAATAGTATAATTTGTGTATAACAATGACAAACCTATATAATGTGATAGATCATTTCAAATCTTTTTACTAAAAAAGTAAAAACTTAAATGAAAAAATTAATAAGATTCCTTTTTTACTTGACAAAAAAGATAATATCCGTTTTATAATAATTTAAATTAACATTATTTTTCTTAGTTATTTATTCATTGTGGAGACAAACATCCTTATCATGGACCACTTTTAAATAGTGTTAGATGTATTTATGTTAGGAGGAAAAAAAATCTAAATTTCTAAATCCAAATGCGTAATTATTTAAATTCATATTGTTTTCAATCTATTTAACTAGATTTATATCAAATTCAAATTTATATTTTTTATTTTAAGTTTAATCCATTTAAATGGATATAAATTAGATATTGGTTAAGCCGAGTAAATCTGGGTCCAGGTTGAGCAAAGTCAGCCTAAGTCCATGTCGAGTCGAGTCATCCTGGACCAAAGTCAAGCCGATTCGGTCCAGACCAAAGTCGAGCCGAGTCGGTCTATGCCAAACTTAAGAAGGGTCGGTCCAGGCAAAAGTCAAGCAAAGTCGGTTAAGGCCAAAGTCCAACAAAGTAAATCCTGCCCCAAGTGGAGTTGTGTGGGCAAAAGTCCAGTCGAGTCAGCACCGAACCCATGTCATGCCAAGTAGACTCGGGCCCATGTCGAGTCGAGTCGGCCCGGTTCGATGCAAGCCGAGACGACCTAGTTCGATGCGAGTCGAGTCGCCCCGGGCCGATATCAAGCCAAGTCGGCCCGGGCTGATGTCGAGTCGAGTCGATCCGGGCTGATGTTGAGTCGAGTCGACCCGGACCGATGATGAGTCAAGTCGGCCTAGGCCGATATCGAGCCGAGCCGAGTCAACCCGGGCCCATGTCGAGTTGAGTCGGCCCGTGCCCATATCAAGTTGAGTCGGTTCATGCCCATGTCGATTCGAGTTGGTTTTGGTCGTTGTCGAGCCAAGTTGATCCTGGCCGATGTCAAGCCAAGTCAATCCGGATCGAGTTCGAACCGAGTCAAATTGGAGCGATGTCGAGCCGAGTCGGCCTGAGCCTAGGTCGACCCGATTCGACCTAGGTATAGATCTAGTCGAGTGGGTCTAGGTATAGATTTAGTCGAGTCGATCCAAGTCCAAGTCGAGTTGACTTAGACTCAAGTTTAGTCAGATTAGCCTGTGTAGAAATTGAAATGAATTTAATCTAATTTACAAAGTGAATTTAATAATAAATTTTAAAAAATCTAAATAAATTTAATATAGTTAAAATGGAAATCCAATCCATTTGTTAAGATCCGGATTGGATGTAGATTGAATTTTAAATAATAGAATCCTATTACCATCCTAATTCTCTTACATTTTTCAAAGAATATTTTTTCATTTTTTTCCAAAATCAAAATATTTAACTTTTTTCCAAAACCCTTATGAGACAACACTTGTGTGATGTGAGTTAAAACTTGGAAGTTAGTAGTGTTTACATTTCTCTCATATATATATATATTGAAAACTAATATATTATTTATCTTTCTTACATTACTATTATTATTATTTATATAAGGATTGATATCATCTTAAAATTTGTAAACAAGATAGTATTTTTTTCAAAGAAAGACAGATAAAAAGAAATTTTAAATAGCAACTACAAATCTACAATTATCATATTTAACACAAAGACTTGCACATCTAAATTATTAAGTACATATAATATAAATTTGTTGCTTGATCTAGTGTATAAATGACAAATTTTGGTAAAAAAAATATTGAATGAAGAAGAAATTGAGTGATCATATTTAGGAAACATGTGAACACATTTTATTATTACAAAATAATTTTTCTCTTTATTTTTTTACTTTTTGAACTTGTAATTTATAGAATTTAGATTCACGTAAGTGTAGGTGTAATTAGTAATGTTTAGAATACTCTTTCTTAAGGTGTCCAATAACAAGGTAAGGAGTGAAAGAAGTGCAAAAAGAATAAAATATCATGTAAAACCTAAATAGGAAAGTCAAAACTTGGTCAAGGAGGATCAATTTTGACGAGGAAAGAATGTTCAAGAGTGAGATGACAAACAATGAGAAACACTTCCCATTTTCAGCCAACCTTCATGATTTGATTTTTTATTTTTTTTTAATTTTGAGTTTTGAAATCTCCCTCCCTTTTTTATTTGAAATTTTCAACCTAGGTTTAATGTGACCTAAAAGCTACATTTACATGTCATAAGGAATGAATTACAATATCAATTAGGTTAGGAAAATTCGGATGACGATGTTATAAATAGTCATCCTCACCCATTGTAAATCACCTTCGAAGATATATGCAAATTTAAGTTTATGACTGGCTACTTATTTTGGATCTTATCTTTAACTTTTAAGAGACAAATATCAATTCTATCTTGGCTTATCATGATAAGATGAAGTCACATCCATCTATTGGTGTTGAGAAGATTAAATGTCGTATGTATTTTCTTCAATGGTGTGATTGATATATTGCAATATGTGCATAACATTTGTACCTTATTGTTTGATTGATCTCTACATCTTCTTTGAAAAGACTTACCTCTATCTTGCGTTGTATATTTGTTGGAGTTAACAACAAAAATAGTAGAATCAATAGTTAAATTATTGGGTTGAGACCTTTCTTATTGAAGAACCAAAGAAAAACTTCACAATGAAGGTAAATGTTCCATTACAAGATTTTAGGTTTGAGTAACATGGTAAGAATTATTGAGACCTTTTGAAAAATAGATAAAATGTTATGTCTTTGTACTATTTGAGCGATTAATTAAGGTTGTAGGATGTGCAATTCAGTGCATGTCTAAAAAGTTTATCCCATAAAATTTCCATGTGAGTAAAAAAAGTGAGTAAAGATTCATCACTTTTCATATGGGGTGAATCCCTTGAAAATATTCGACACATCAAAGTGATTGTTTTAGTAAATTTTTCTTCAAGATGCAAAACTCCTTGCATAACCAATACAAATTATACTCTAGGAAATGTGACAAGAAAGAGTACGGGTGATTCAAGAAACAACATATTGTTACAGTACTTCCAAAAATTGTATAAATAATTATTTCTATAGATTAAAGGATATTATCATTGGTAAACTTGATTTTATTCTAGTCCAATTATAATAGGTGGAGAAACAAGAACACATTATGGATTTTCACCAAGTTGATTGGTTTTGTTGCGTTCGTGCGTAATATTTTAGTTTATTATGGATCGATTTCTATTTTTTTCTTGAAAATAATTATCTTTCCCTTGCTTTGTATACTTGTTGTAGTTGACAATGAGGCCATTACAACTCCCCTACATTATCAATACAAATTATACTTTGAAAAATATAAGGAGAATACGTGTAGGTGATCCAAGAAACAATCATATTGTTACAATGCTCTCAAAAATCATATAAATAATTGTTTTTTACACGTTGAAGAATGTTGTCATTGATAAATTTATTTTATTATTGGAAGAGAGAGCATATTTTCATGCTCCAATTGTAATAATTGTGGACAATGATCAATATGTAAAGTTAGAGAATGATGAAAGGTGAAAAAAAAATTAATCTAATACATACTGGTACTAGAAAGGGTGTGTATTTTCTTCAATATTGGTCACATAAAAATGATACAAAACTTTATATAGAAAAAAGAAAGGAAAACTTAACAAACTATACTATGTAACAGAGCAACTAATTCTGTTTTGTCAATACCTTCTTCAAGTGGCGTACTTCTTCCATCTTCATAGGTCTTCTTCATCCTTGTTCTTGTTTTGTTTCAATTCTAGTTCACTTTCGTTTGTGTTTTTGCCAATACTATTCTATTTCCTTTCTTTTCTTATGTTTTAACGCGTGATTCAATTTGTTCTTAATGTTGTCTTAGTCTTCTTAAACTCCTTGTTAATTAATTCGAGCTTTTAATGTTGTCTATGGACACTTTAAGTAAAGTCATAATAAGATTGAATTTATTTGTGATATTTTCTTTTGCTTAATATGCTTATAAATTCTTAAATACAGCTTGATCCTTGTTAAGAAGTGTTTATTTATGAACTTCTGCACTTAATAAAGACACATTTTTTTAATCATGCAAAATACAATTAGGGATTGTGGAGACTTTGAAGTAACTTTATTGTGCTGCAACTTAGACAAGGTCCGAACTAGCACCAGTAGGCCAGGCAACAAGAACATGAAACATCTGCTAATAACAAAAAGAAAAATAAAAAATGTTAGATACTATCCAAATTTGAAAGCATTTTCAAGAATGAAACGGGCAAATATTAAGCATTGTGATTTCTATTATTAATTTATTATCATTCTCCGCACAGGAACACGTCTCTAGTTGAGAGTGATTCCCAATATACCAAGCACGCACCAGAATAAAGAGACTACAGATTGTTATTACTTCCCCAAAGTCATTTGATCAACCAAAACAACCTTCATTTTTACCTTCCTTTTGTCTCGAACAATGTATCAGAAAGTTGAGACTGCAATAGAAAAACTGGGTGTTAGTTTCTGTCAAGTACACTATTATTGTTTTAAACAAGAAGATACCACATAATCCTGCGTGTACTTGGAAACCCTTATTCCACCCATAGTATTTTTGAACCAAAAAGCTATTTCTATAAAAATCTATTCCCTCTCATCCATTCCACCTTCTAACCAAAAAGCTGTTTTAATATAAAGCCGAGATTTTAACTTATTCCACTCAGCACATTTTTGTTGAACTAAAAAAGCAATTTCAATAAAAATCTCTTCCCTCACCCCATCCAACCAATTTTTTTTTTAATATAAAGCGGAGATTTTAAGTTAAAGTTGGCATTCAGAGACAATTACAACACCCCCAAGTTAAGTGCAAGACACACAGCTTAAGAGCCATGTCAATGTCAAGTGTAAGTTGTAACATATAACAAGGACAAAACAATTCGCGTAGATCATTTCCCAATATGTAGAAACTCAAATTGTCAATTGTGTACTCTTCTTACAAATGCCAATAATAGTTCTTGCTATGCCAGGCATGTTACACACAAACCACAAACCATATTGTTTTCATTGGTATGATAATTTATCATTCTATTAAGTTGCATTATCGCTGTTAAGTAAGAACTACTATATGTTTATATGAAATATGCAAGTAATAAAATATTGTAATTCTATTAATGACTAACTACTATAGTAAGAATTTTTCTCAGCTAGTATTGTGAAGTTAGACGTCCCAGAAAAATGAAATTACATACTCTCTAGTCACAAGCTAGCAGACAATACTGATGATGCTTCTTGCTGTTTTAAGCTGTCAGCCACATGAGCAATTACTCCTACACCAGCATTGTGAAGCCATTCGTTTTTCACCTGAAATCAGACAACCACTCGTGTTAGAAACTCTGTATTAATGATACCACCATCATCCGACATATTAAATGGATGAAGTACATGAATGTTGTTATGAGCAAAGAACGGCCAGAATGCTGTGTGAAAGCTGACATCAACTTTTTTCCATCCCAACAGTTGTAATCCCCGAATCATCTCATCTGTTAACAAGATTAGTGGCTTTAGCGGAACATCCATACTGAAGATAATTGATACATCTTCAGTTATTTTGGGGAAAAAGTGTTCACCTTCTACAATTTCGTGATATTCCACAGTACTATGTGTACTGGGAGCATTTTGTGCGGCCTCCTTTGCTTTGACTGCTTTCGGAGAAAATTTAGGGCCATCAGAAGGAACTGGGGAACAATATTCCACATCAACTACGTGTTTGTATCCATCTAAAGATTGGCGCGAAGGCTGCCAACACAATAGAAAATGTTAGTACCGTAGAAAGATATTCACATTCTTTCACAATTCAAGATTTCCCTTTTCATATATTAAACAATTACTCCTTCAACTTTTTAAAATAGAACCCACACACACAAAAAAAAAGGATTACAACATTTTCCCCTACCCAACATCTATAGTTCCTTTTCCACATTTGCAACACGGAAGCTAACACTAAACTCGGATGCCAGAATTAACACCACTTGCAACATTTTAGCTTGCAGTATATCGATCAATTTTATTTTATGTTATTCATTTCAAATATAGACAATCAATAATACCAGTATGGCATCAATTAACTAATACAGATCAAATAAGAACCAGTGCTATATCCCCATTTCTGAACACATGCTTTCATCTTTTGCTGACAGGCTGTGACTCTGCAGTGACAGGGAACTCCAATTGGAATTTCTAATTAAGAAATTATGAAGGGGCAGTAGAAATTAGGCCACTAATGAACTGAGTTAATACTGTGTAAATTATATAAACACCCTGATGATTGAAAATGTGAAGAACTGAAGATAGTCAAACGAGTGAAGTTCTTCGAGTGGAGTACGGTAGTAAGTGAATGTTTTTCAAAGAACTACAAAATTAAAAAAGTCAATTTTGATGGGATACTTAACTCTGGAGTCAAATTTTACGTAGTTATTTATTTTTCCGCAATGGCCCACTTAAACATTGATGATCATGATGAATCTAATACATTATTATTATTCTTAACTGTTGTTGTTATTATTATTATTGGGAGGAGAGGGGAATGGAAGTTTGATGCTCTAACAGTTCTAGTACACAAAGTAGTCAAATAATAATAATAATAATATATTTTATACTTCTATTATTTTCATTACTTATTTATTGCAAGTGTAGAATTTAAATTACTACTTACATTTAAGTGATAAATCTAATAGTTAAGACGGGAAAATAGATTACAAATGCCAGACATAAACACATAAAGGATGTTAAGTATAATTCTAAGCATCCAACAAGATTGATTATAATTTAGTCGTAATCTAAGTATAAATTATTAATCTTTAAACTTACATATGTTACGAGATCAATAACCAACAAAATATGACCACCCAAATGGGTAAATCATCAATATTCACCTTACTGAGCTGAGTTTCCCTCCTTATAGAGGAAGTGCGCCACCCAACCATATCTATATAAAGTTGAAGAAATTACCACAATTGAGGAGAAATGAACCATGAGTTATTGATATGCCTAGATGGTTGTAAAACAGAAAACATACTGAGAGGATACGATCGTATGAAACATTAGCATAAATGATGCGACATCTAAATGCTCCAAGTGCAGACCTACATTAATATTAAATCTAGTATTAGATTACTTAATTGAAAAAGGGGAATATAAACTAGTACAAATATATTCCTTTACTTACAGAAACTTTCCATCATCACAATCAGAAGCCATTCTCAATAGAAGAGGTGGTTTGTCAGGTTTACCATCAGTTAGGAACAACTGGCTACCTGTTTTACCAACAAAAAAAGGAGCTATGGGAGCAGCTAGCTTTTCTAGGATTGGGACACCCAACAGAAATGGAAGCTGAAAAATATGCACAGTAAACAGTCAAAAACTCTTATGGCCTGAAAATTTGACTTGCATCTACAAGAGATATATAAACAGGTTTGGGAGAAGGATGGTTTAGATATTCAATTCATTCAGTTTCATCCATTTGACTTACAATTCCGTTTATTAGCATTATTTTCTAATAATCGTTTTCATGACTGGAATATATAAGTTTCTCTAGTAAAATTGAAATTTTATTAGGGCCTGTTCATGGATAATGGAAATCTTATTCTAGTGTTCTCTCCATCAGAACTTCTATCAAAAGAAAAGCTATTCACTCTCTCCTCTCTCCACTCTTTCTATTAAAACATTTCTTCAAAGGCTGCATCCCTTTATAAAAATTAAAACAAAATCCAAAATGTTTATATAGAATTTTTACAGTACTCAAATGAATAGAAAATGGTACTGCAGCAAAATGGGTAGTTTAATTTAATTCGACCTTCAAAATACAAAAGACAATACATAATATTCAAACATACAAATTAAAATATCCTTGAGTACTTTGGTGAGAATAGGTCCCTGCCAAAACATTAGTTAACTTGTATGGTTGAGTTAAACCTATATTCAAATTCTAAAACAATAAAAAAATTCATCTTAACAATTGTTGTGGACCTATCAACCTGTTTCTAATCCTGCAACTTTGACGTTCAAATGCTCACTCTTTGTTGTTAAAGGTGTGTGTTGGAAATAGTACATTAACTAGTGATATTTATCTATACAAGTGGAAGGAAACTCAAACCTCATGAAATGACTTTCAGGGTTGAATTAGGTCCAACCCCAAATTGGAAAATTCTACGAGTGAGAAAGCCACTCACTATTGTCCATTCACCATGTTCTATCACCAATTGCATCTTGCTATGTGTTTGGCATCAAGGAAACTACATTTTCTTCCTATCCACAAGCAATAGAAGTAAAAGCTTGGGTTTTTCCTTGTAAGGGTATCATTAAATTGCGCATCTTAGTTGACTACAGTTACAATTAATGCATCAAGGCCAGTTGAAAAAATTGGATTCTTATAAATCTTCCCATTAGTTGACTTTTTTCTTTTGCTTATCTATGTGTACCATACCACGGTTGTTCCGTGCTTGATTTGCATTCAACAACATGGGATAATTGCTTTGATGGGTGAAAAGGTGAAAGGTGTCTGATCTTGTCTTTTCCCATACACAGTTTGACCTAGTTTGTCCCCAATGTACTTTGGCCTCATGGGAATCTCAATGAATCATCCTTGATCCCATAATAGTTCTAAAGATTCAGCTTTCAGCTTGACAGTCCTACATACTTGCCCTGGTCCTGTGAGTTTGTCCCACTCAATCTATCCTCAACTTTTGTCCAAATTTGGCCCTAGCTTTTTTCTCAATCACAATCTGATGGGGAAGCCATAACAATGGAACAAAAGAAAGGCATTTATTTTTATCAAGCCGAAAGCTTATAAGCTTTAGCTTGAGGAAGAGTGTTAGAATATTTGAAAATATCCAATTATATATTATCATAACTTACATTATTTTCTAAGATTAGCTTACCCATTTCCTCGTTATCTTTTAAATATTAGTTAACAACATACTTCCTTATCTCATCATGATTTGTTCACCGAATTAGCTAGGATTATGATTAGTATAAATAAGAGTTAGTACTTAAAGTTTTATGGACATATCAAACACATCAGTACATTGTAATATGAATATCTTAGTTAATACTTAATATCAATTCAGTGTTTCATTCTCTTTTATCTTCCTCCCTCTATCATTAAACTCATAATTTCAACACAGGGAACAAGAAGACAATTTTAAGTTTTAAAAAAGTAAAACAAGTCTGATATATGGATGTTTCAAATAGAAGACAAAATATACCAAAAAGAAAACACATCACAAAAAATTATATTGTCCTGAACAAACCTGATTCTTTCCTCTTACACCAAGATGTGGAGTTGCTAAAGTTATAAAATTGATTGGCTCCAACCCAGCAATTAACCCTCCTTTGGAAAAGTTTGTTTCCTGGAAATATTCTGTCATGTTGTTTGCTAGATCACCAGGTTGGTCTCTACTATAGGTATCAGGTGAATAAAGAACAGCAATTGCATATCTAGCAAACAAGCCTCCCAAAGAATGGGATAGAAAGGAAATTCTTTTCAGGCTCTTCGTCTTTTTAACAACTTGCAAAACCTGTTTTATGATAGGCAATAATCTTTCAACATGAAATTATTCAAGAGAAAACAAAGCTATCTGAACTTAAATTTTGTGTCCAAACTTCTAAGTTTGCATATCTCGGGGCTTACTTCATCAGCTAATCGCTTTCCAGCTCCACCAATCCCAGTAAATGTCTTAGTGTAAGTATTTGATGAACTAACTGCAAACAACAAATAATTGGTATGAATTGTTCCTAAGCAAATAAATAAATAATATATATATATATATATATATATATATATAGACACACACATGTGTGTGTGACTGTGTGTACTATTATAATCGGACAAATAGTTTTAAATCCATGGATAGAAAATATCCACATGTAAAAAAGTCATTATTAAGCATTAAGAGCTTACTTTCCAAATTATACAAATAGTATTTTTTTTCCAGCATTAGCTAGACAAAGGTGGAAAGAACAGTCTAGTGTGTGAGTTTAATTTGCAAGTTTACTCAAACTTGTAAAGTATATATCATTTTTGAGTTGGCTAAGGTATCTAAGTTGCCTCCAACATATATCATTAAAAAATTTCACAATTGTTCTCATGTTTTGATCAATTTCATTTCTGTGCATGACACATAGACTGTCTATCATATTCAAAATGAAAATATGAGATATTTGAGTAATTTCTTGATCAAACATTCCAAAAGTCACATTGAATTTAAAGAGACTAGGAACACTCTGGTTCAATGATCAAACATTACGTAATGGGAGAAAGAAAAAGCTCTTCTAAAGTAAACTTGTATGTAAAATACACACATAAGGGTGTATCCGCCATTGATTTTATTTCAACTGCATGACAATTTATGGGAATAGAGGAGCACAATGCAAAATAACGTAGAGAACCAAAGTTAAAAAGATGCACAGACCATAAATTAAATAGTTTTTTCCAAGGCGCCTTTTCAACTCTGCTTCTGCATAAGTCCAGTCCCCTGTGCTATATCAATAAAAAAACATGAGTACAACTTTGTATAAGACCAAACAATTGAGCAACATTCAAATGACCAATAAAAAGAAAGTGTTCATTGGCCCAAATTTTGTAGTGAAACTTATCAATGGGATTAACTAAATCCCTGAGTTATTTCTTCCTTGTTGTTTTCCTATAATTTATCTACAATATTTACTGTTGAAATATGAGTGTAAATATTGCACATTTACTCTACAATAAATATAGATTGATTGGATAATAAATAGATTGGAGATTTATTCCTTTATTAGAATTTTGTTTTTCCCTTAAATACCAATGTATTGTTTCTTTTTTATATCAAGAAAAATAATTTCATAATTATTGCTTAGTTCCTACACATTTTTTCATATGGTATCAGAGCTATTCAGAGTGTATCATAGTTAAGTTCATTGGGACTTTTGTGCCACCACTATCGGGCTCCGATTGAACCACCTACAAATATCTAATTCGACGTGAGGGGTAGTGTTAAAGATATTACATCGACTATAAATAAATCCAATTTATAATATAAGTCGAAACAAATCTCATCTTACAAGCCGATTTTGTGAGAATAGTTAAACTTTAACTCACTTTCTAATATCAAGTTCATTGGGGCTATCATGTCACTACTTTTGGGCTCTTGTTGAACTACCCACAAATATCTAATTCCGCGAAAGGGATGTATGTTGAAAATCTCACATCGACTAGGAATAAAGCCAAATTATAATATATAAACGGGGTGCAAACCTTACCTTATAAGTCGGTTTTGTGAGAATGAGTTAGGCTTAAACTCACTTTCTAATATGGTATTAGAGCTTTAGGTTTTTCCTAGAGCCTGGTCTCTCTTTTTAACACTTAAAGAACCTTCAGCTTATCCTTTTCCATATCATCAATTGGTTGGCAACCTCAATTATTTGAGTGTTACTTGTCATGATCTTGCTTGTTCAACAAGTTAGTAGATTTATGCAATCACTGACTGTGTTTGTTCATTTGGTTGTTGTTTGGTGAATAATTAGGTACTTACAAGGTATAGTCAAGGTCTTTACTTCCCTCATGCATCTCCCGTTCAATTGATTCCTTACAATGATGCCAACTAGGCTAATTGAATAATCACTGTTTAGATTTTGGTTGGTCTATATTTCTTGGGCATGCTCCTATTACTAAGAAGAGTAAGAAAGAACCTTGAGTTTCTAAATCCTCTCCTGAGTCTGAATATTAGACTATGTCTTCTACTTGTTCTGAAATTGTCTGGCTTCGTGGATTATTCGGAGAACTTGGTTTTGCTCAACATGAGGGCACACTCCTCATCATGCTAACAATACTAGTATTATCCAACTTCCTGCCGATCTCGTGTTTTATGGATGTAGCAAGGAAAATTAAGGTTGATTGTCCCTATGATGTCTTTACTAAGAAGCCCTTGTTTTCTGGTTGGCATTGATGCTTCAATCCACTAGCATCAATTTGAAGGGGATGCCAATAGACCTAAATTCCTTGTTTATTACTTCCTTATTGATTCCCCTATAATTTCTCTATAATATTTATTAGCAGAGATTTGCCCAAATTTGCACAGCTGATTACTTGATATTTTATTACAAACTTGATTAGCTGTAAATTATAAATAGACATTTAAATTTAATCAGATTTATATAATTGACATGAAATCTGGAAAAGTACTGATGAATCATAAACGGGATGAAAACAATAATCCTTTCCTACTAGTAATTAATTGTAAAAGCATTAAGCACATTAACTTCACATTCATATATCCAGACAAGCTTCAGTCATATTTTAACACAAATAATTTGAACAAGTTTATATATATTATCACAATCTAAATATATCATATACCTAGCCAAGATACCATGGACAAGAACAAGGAGGTGATCAGGGTCATTCTTCAAATTCCCTATGCTAGAAATAGAATTACCATGAGTGACGGTACTCATAGCATGAGCATTAAGGCTTTGGTGCCTCTGTCCAATATTTATACCTGCAAAAGTTCATCTATCAGCCTTAATATACATTAAGCTATATTGCACCAACATTAGTACTGTCAGTAGGGTTATTGATCTTAGTGTTTATAGGCTTACATCAGTATTAGTACTTGCACCTAATCATTAGTAATACGAGTATTAGGTTGTAGTCCTTTATCACATCTATCAAACTTATTCATCTAGTAAACAAGTATGCACAACCAACTTTCTCTCTTTTTTCTCCTTCCTAGATAAACCCTACAATTCCAACAACGGCCTTTTACATAATAAAGAACAAAACTAAAGAGTGAAAAAGAAAGAGGACAGAGAACGCAAGCCAAGAAAATAATTGTAAAAAACGATGCCCCATGCACAAGGTTTTCACCACATTCTAATCTTTTATGAATGAGGTATTAAAACCTTTTCACACAAAAATTGTGTTTATTTTCTTTGATGACATTTTCATTTTTAGCATCAAAAAGAAGAGAATTTGCAACACTTAAGGGTAGTTCTAGATGTTTAGCCCAACATGATCTGAGAGTAAATAAGAAGAAATGCATTTTTGGGCAGCCAAGTTTGGAATACCTGGGACACATTAACTCTGTGGAAGGTGTTGCAGATGACCCAAAGAAATTGGAAGCTATGTTGTTGTGGCCAGTACCGAAAAACATAAAAGGATTGAGAGGATTCCTAGGCTTTACTGGGTATTACAGTCGCTTTGTGAAAGATTATGGTAAGCTAGCCAAACCCCTCAATTTGTTGCTAAAGAAGAATGTTTTTCATTAGGATGATGCAGCAGAAAGAGCTTTTGAACAATTAAAAACGACCATCTCAACTTTACCTATTTTGGCTGTTCCAGATTTCAGAAAGCCTTTTGTGTTAGAGCTGTTGCTTTGTCATGTCCTTCCTTCCTTTGCTGCTTTATCAATGGAAAAACCCGAAGAATGGCATGATTGGAAGAAGGAAATTTAGAGGGACCCTCAGTTATACAAAAAATTTCAAAAAGTTTTGTGTGGAACAACAGTCCATCCAAATTATGGTCCTTACAAGATGCTAGCAAAGATTGGAGTTGTGAAGTATCAGTTGGATTGCCACTTTATTCTAAGATTCATCCAGTTTTTCATGTGGCTCTTTCAAAGAAGGTTATACATCTTACATTAAAGTCTCAACCCCTGCCGGGAGGACTAACAGAAGGTCTTGAGTTGAATTTGTTTCTGGAAGCCATGTTGGACTGCATAATCAATGAGGGAGGCCAGCAAGAGATTCTGGTCAAATGGAAGCAGCTATCAAAATTTGAAAGCAGCTGGGAGGAAGTTTCTGTAATTGCTGAAGATTTTCCACAATTCCACCTTGAGCACAGGATGACCCTTGATGGGTCGGGTATTGTTAGGACACGACCTCCTATTACGAAGGTCTATGAAAGAAGAAATAAGGAAGAAAGAAATACAACTAACTGATTTAATTCAAGTAGTTCATAAATCTGTTAGTGGTTATATATAGTTGTTGTGTTGGGAAGCCGTGTATATATATATATATATATATATGTATGTATGTATGTGCGTTTTCGGATCTTGGAGGGGGGAGGGTGTACACAGAAAAAAAAAGAGTACTGTAGTGGGAGGTTCCTGGACCCTCGAAGTGCTAGTATCTGTAAACTCTTGTACATTGCAAGTTCTATACAGAATTCTTATTTTTTCTATTTGAGATTTCCTTCCATTTAGAGTTTTCTGATCCAAATTCTACAAGTCTCAAACAGGTCTACTTCTCAAACTTTACCTATACCAAACCAAAGGCTATAATCGGATGATGTGGGGATGGATTTTATCACAAGACAAACCTAGTTGTTTTGGACAGACTGTCCAAGTGAAACATCCCTTTTCATTCAAAGGGTGGCTTAGTTGTTCATTTCCATTGAGTGCCAAGCTCCATGGTACGAGATGGGGATCCAACATTTTAAGCAAGTTCTGATCTGAATTTTTTTTGCCTAAATGGAGGGTACTGCTCTTCAAATGATCTAAACACATCACCCTAAAACAGAAGTGCAAACTGAAGAATTACATAAGGTATTAGAGACTTGTGCCATTTTGCTAGTGAGTAGCAAAAGCAGTAGGAAGATTCGTTGCATTGGTTGAGTACCGGTATAATATCAACTCTCAAAGTGCTGCAAGTTGCATTTAATTTGAACTGGTCTATGGCAGAAAATCACCCACACTATCTACCTAGGGAATGCTTGGTTGAATGGAGCTAATGAACTTCAAGACAAAGAGATATAGGAACATAGAGTTGATTGCATACGTCTAGTTTAGCAGGGTTTTAAGTTTGTATAGGTTTTTTTATCAATAAGCATACGTAACTCAAGGGGTATTAATGGTCTTTATCACCAAGATTTTCACACACTTGTGTTTGGTTTCAGTGAAAAATCTCTACTTTGGTATTAGCATGGGTATTCTTACCCGTGGTTACTTCTGTCTCAGAGTCCTATAGGATTAACAAAGAAAGATTCTAAGAGAATTTCAATCCTAATCATCAAGACGATGAATGGCTTTCTGTCTATTTCTCTTTCTCTGTAACTTTCAATTCTTACTTAAATTTCTAACGGTTAGTAGAACTTGATAAACAACAAAAACATTCAATGCAATGCAAGACTACCAACAAGCCAGCTGTCAAGTACTAAAATATAAAATCAGTAGAAAATAAACTGATCTTCTAATCACTTCACAATTTCCCATTGATCCACTGGTAGAAAAGTACGCAAGATCAAGCAATCAAGGAAGGTGAACCATCTGTTGGGCCAGTACCAGGCCCACCCCACATTCTAGCCCAATTGTACAAACCTGGGCCAATATATGACTACCTTAATTTTACACTCCTTTTTCTTTCCAGTGAGTGGAAGGGTGGACCCCATTCTTCTCATAAAGTACAACTTTACTTTTAGTTTATATAATTTTTAAAGCTCACTTAATTCTATTTTAATGATAAGATTTTATAAGAATTAAATTTTAGTAATTTTATTAAAATTTGAATTTTTTATAACTTAAAAAATATATAATTAAATATTTGTTTCATTCTAAAACCATAGTAGTGCCTTTAAAATCTAGATCTTAAATTTAAAGCTTCACCGAGGCTCCAGAACTAGAGATACTCAAATATGATAATGAAAAATCCAAAATGACGAAGGCTGGATGTATAATTGGCCTATGAGACGAAACAAAAGCTCTTAATTGTTGGAACAGTAAGAAAAGCGCAATGAAATGGGTGCTAGAAAATAAAATTTGGGGATAGGGATTGAGAAGTGATGAAAATTACCAGAAGAGAGAGAGAAATTAGAATTGGAAGCGGAGGAGGAAGAGGAGGAGGACGACGACGACGACGAAGCTACGGGGGCTTGTTGCGAAGAAGATTTGTTGTTGCGATTGCAAATTCTGGGCGAGTAAGCACAGCGCGCGTGAATCATGGAAGGCGTTGCCATATGTATAATTTTGAGAGGGAGAGAGAGAAGGTAAATCCAATCCTAATTTCGAGGCACAAGTGTCGTGCTGTTATTCTCTTCTCCACCAAATCACAACGCTGCCCATACCATGATTCTCTCTGTATCTGAAGGTTCTGTTTGGGAGAATGAACGATAAATTGGTGAATGGGAACAAGCGAATTGTGAATTGTTATCGATGAAAACGACAAAAGAAGGGTATAAACGACACGAAACGCAAAGCAATGGACGCAAACAGCGAAGCTTCACCATACACCGTTTTTGGCGGCCTCTATTTTTTTTCTTCACCAACTAAACAATGATAATAATTGATTGAAAACTCATATATTTTTATACAATTATATTATAATTTTAATATTATTATTTTAATATTTTTAATATTATTTAATTTCAAATTTATTTTTTATTATATATATTTATTTTTCAATTCATCCCATCAAAAATTATATACAATTTTATTTCATAGATTCATGAAAGTATCATTTTCCAAACAAGAAATTAAGGACACAAAATAACATATAGTGTTTCTCACTGTTATTCTTTCCTAAACAGCTAGATTATATATATTGCATTAATGAAAATTCAAATAATATATACATACAAGTATAATATTTTACATATAATATATTTCTCCACTGTCTCACCACTTTTATTATTTATGTTATATCTATTAACTCGTGTTTTAAATTTAGCAACGCTAAAAAATTATTTCCATTTTATGTTTTCCTTAACACTATTAGATTGGATTAACAGATTCAACAGGTAAATTTAGAATAATCAATGCAAAGAATAAGTAGTGAAAACTTTCAAATTACAACTTTCAGACTTGCATTTAACGTCACTTTGATCAAAGGCAAAATTAAGACAATCAATTGAAACAACCAAAAGGAATTTTCCTTGCTATATACATTTTTAATTTTTATGTTAATTATATTTTAAAATTAAAAAACATAGAAATAAGTTATCTAAATAGTAAAAATAGTTATACACATATTTAAATAGCGTAACACATTCCAACTATCTCACATATTTCAATTGCATAGTACGGAATGTATCATTCCCCGTTTTATTAAAATATTTAACCTTATAAGCAATTAATTTCATAATAAAAACCAGCGAGTGTGAAGCAAATATAAAAAAAAACACTAACGAAAAAAGTGGAGTGATTTTCTATCAAAACTGTTTTCATGCAATAACCTGAAAATACTTAATAAAAATAGAATTATTTTCATGAAACATGATGGTGTATTTCCCCAATGCATATAAATGAAACGAAAATGTTGATAAATAACGTGTAACTGCAAAAATAACCAAAATAATTATGTTAAAATATTAAGATAACACCAATGCAGAAAAAAGAAACAGGTGTAACATGTACAAAATAAGAAATACCAATTAAAAGGATTTAACTCCTAAATGAAGAGATACACTTAAAAATAAAGGTAACGTTAACCATCAATTAAAACATCAACCGTTAAAAGAGTTGACTAATGAATTTAACCTTTAAAAAAAAAGATAAAAGAAAATAAGGACATTTAAAATTTAAAAAAATCTCATAATAAATAAATTCAATAATTTGGTCTTCACCAAAATCCATCTTATAAAGAAACTGTCGATTGTTATACTTTCACTATAACTCCCAATGCATTTTCAAATTTGGGTTTAATTTTTTTTTAAATAAGAAAGCTATTTATTGATTCCTTAAGCAGTAGTTATGGAAAGCAATACAGCAACAAAATAAAAATAATAATGGGAAAATCTGCAACAAATTACGAAAAATGTGGTTGAAAAAAATACTTCCACCTGTGGAATGAAATTACAAAACTTTGTTGAAAGAGTGTCTGAGATAGAGTGCTTATTCTAGTTTAAGATATTCCCACAAGTTTCTCAATGCTAAAAATGGAATTATACTATTCTGCTCCAGCCGCATCCAATTCTATATATCACTAATACAATGTTTTCGTATGCAAATTCCCCGCTTCAGTCGCATGATTAAAACTTAAAAAAATGATCAGCTCCATTGGTGTTTAGCTGCCAAAAAGGGCTACAACACAGCCAACAAATTATTCAATGCTCAAAGCTTGAATTCAAATCAAAATGCATGAGAACTACAACCCGTAGCCTTTCTGATATTTCTGAATCTGGTTCAGGAAGATCCATGTCATCTGCATAACCAATTAATACAATCATATATCACAGCCATAAATCATAAAACTTATTGAACCCCTTTGAATGAAACATTTAATTCAAATACATAACAAATAAACCATAGTAAACGTGACATGAGACAGGAGAGAATATTACCATGACATGAGGAGCAATCCTAATACAATAGACAGGGAATCCAGTGTAAAATTTGAAGGGTCCTCCAGCTTTGAGGGTTTTTGCAGCACAATCAAGAGAGCCGGTGTATGGATATTTTCCATCAGCATCAGGTTGCATCTTCTGAATCTGGGTCTTGACATAGTCAAATGGTAAACTGCAAGCTGCTGCAAAAAATCCAGAAACGGAACTTGCACCTACAGAAGAACAAATGTTAGTTGGCAACAGTGAGAATAAAATCTTTGGCAGTTATTTTAACCTATGTTTCACTGTCCTACAACCAAGAGTCCTAAATTTGTATCAAAATTACAAATTGAATGCAAAAAGAAGAAACAAGAAGCAAAATATCAGCTTCGGCATTATGCAAGGGCGGCAACAGAAATGCAAGTGCCAGAATATTTGAATATGCAATCCCCCCTTTCCCAAGTATAAACATAAGAAATCATGGACACAAAGTAATGTGTATAATAAGGTGTGGATAAAGAACCAGACTCAATGTTCAAACTGACAACATCACTGTTCAGTTGAGGATCATATTTAAATACATGCAAGTTGCAACATGAATCCGCCTTAATGCATTAAAACAGGATGATACACTTCTAACCCATATAAGAAGGAAATATGGACTGAAAATGAATGAGCAAATAAGAGTGGAAGGACCAATTCAAGAAGTTGGAGAGAAGGCAAAAGAGGATTCTGATATACAGAGGACTGCTAGGAGGAAGTGATAGAAAGAGGGAAATATTGAGAATCGGTATGAGTAGGAGCAAAAGGATGGGGAAGGATCTAGGGATGAGGGTAATCTGAGAAAATTTAGGAGGGTCTGGTTAGTGGGAGAGCCCGCTGTCTAGAACCCCATCATTATTTAGTTTCTGTTTTAATTCACATCTTGTATTTCCTGTCTTCTTTCTGCTATTTCAGAATACTGGTGTTGATCTTCTTAGGATAAGAGCTACTGTCCAGTATCTATTATTACTATTAGTATTATTGTTATTATAAAGTTTTAGTCCTTAAGATAAATCACAGTTACTGCTCGTTTCTTTTACCTACCACTTTCCTTAATAGATAAATTTAAAACATAATTATTTTGAAGAGATACTCTTTGAAGTAATAAATGATTATGTATATTATTTACATTGTCTAATTAAGGATGATTTAATCTAGACATAAACTAATTAAGGATGAGATGCTAAACAAACATTTATGATTCATATTAGACCCTTCTCGGTGTTTGGGTAAATTATAGTCATCAACTAGAAGTGTTTGCCCAGATGAACATTGACGCATTAAACCTTAAATCATGTCATAAATAGTGTTTAGTTTCAAAAGGGCGAATTACTTTGGTAACAACATACAGATATGTAGCAATTGTTCTCTTTTTTATTTAGCCTGAAGAGCACAAACTTTACAAAAACATGCACTGATATTGTCTTCTAAAGCATACTAGAAGTTGACAATAAAAAACCGAGAAGAGATGTCAACAAATTCAGTTCCTAAATAATAGAAACTGAACAAGGAAACATTATGGGCTTGTTATGAAAATTGTTTCAAAAACAAGTATTTAAGAAAAATCAGAAACAGCTGGGAAATGTTTTCTCGTCCTCTTTGTTATCTTCAAGTGGGTGCTCGGGAGACAAACTTCCAGAAGATAGAAACGTGCTCGAGACACTTGCTTTTAAATGTGCTCCAAGGGGATAGACAAAATTTAGATAGCAAAAAAACTGCTCTGGTAAACATTAGTCAAGCCCCCGCCAACTATTGTATCTATTGGAAATTTTTAGGCTTATAGCGAATCAATAATAATAGTAGATTTGGAGGACGACTGTACTATATTGTAAGGTTTGACTAAATCGTTTTGTAAAGGGGTCAATGAGAGAAAGACATAGACTTATGAAACATTAACAGAAAATATTAAACAATCTGCAACGGAAATAATTTGGACAAAATCTTTAGGAAGGTGTAATTTGACCTTACTATCATGTTTTACACAAGATTATTTGCCTCATACATTCTATCACGAGATATAAAGCTAAAGCCAAAAAAATCAAATAAAATTTCATGACAATAGTAAAATGGTTTTACCTAGCACAGTAGCAGCTTCACCAAGACCAACAGAATCTCTGAAGAATTCAACACTTTGATCATAGGATGCAAGCATCCCCATGTTCAATGCCATGGCTCTTACAACAGTGGGCCCAGCACCTTTCCAGAGCGCCAAAATCCCTTCATCAGCACTAATTCGATAGAGTGCCTGGAAAGCATTTGTGTAGTTACGGCGCTGAGCAGCCGGTAAAGTTGCATCAGCTTGCATCCGAATGAGTGCCAAATCTGCTGGACTACCAACAGTTGCTCCGATAGCACCAGCCGTCAGCCCACATAGAGCTTTCTGATACAGTGGCAGGGGCTTCCCATCATTAGCCTCAATTGCTTTACTTGTCAAGATTCTAAAAATTATTAAAACCATTAAGTCAGACTCAAAGTATTTCCTTGGAAACCACAAAAGATTACATATATTTAAGCAATTAAAGCTATCATTGCATAAACAATGCACGAAATAGAAGAAAACCTTAAAAACAAAAACTAAAAATATTTTTTTTTTCATTAAGATCTGAGAGTCACAAACATAGTCACATCGACTCACTTAAACGATCCAAGACGAGCAGTGGTGTACGTAGCCTGTCTGAGTAATCCAGCAGATAGACCCTACATACAGTGATTCGTTTTAGACACAATTAGATATCATATGCAAAATCCACTTCCACAACCAGATCTATTACAGGTAAACAAGAAAAGTGAAAGAAACACAACAAACAACATTTGGCCATACTACAACCAACAAGACAAGCATACCACATTGGAATCATCACCCAAACCCAAAGCCGAAATCACCAATCGAGTAAATATCCATAATTTGATAGGATGAAAAAAATCCATCGACAACAAGAAGAACATGGGAACAAAATAAAAAACCTTATAAAAGGCAGCAACACCCTCATTCTTGAGCATGGTGGAAGTGACCTGCGCAGCCGATCCTTGCCCGAGTTGAATCCTCACCTACACCACCAAATCCATCAAACCAATCAAAACCCGTAACACATAAACAGGGATCGTACAAAAAGGCCACAGATCTGAATCCAACAACAAGAATCAGAGACACCCAGAAGACCATTCCGAGGAATCAAGTGCAAAAGGGCAGAAAGGTGAAAACTTGACGTCACCTTGATCATATCGATGGGCTGAATGACGCAGGTGGCGAGCATGCCAGCAGTTCCGCCATTGACGAAAGGCTTGATGGTAGTCCAGACGCCAGAAACAGCAGGCTTGGGCTTCTTCTCGTCTCCCATTGCTGTTGAGAAAAAAGGGGTTCAGCGAAGAAGAAGAAAAGGGAGAACGAGAAAGAAGTGCGAGAGTGGTGCTCTAAGAGCTGAATGGTTAGGTATGGAGCGTGTCCAAGAGAGAGAAACTCCACTGTTGAGTAGGGCACTTATTTATATATTGCAATTTGCAAACTTCGTTTTGGTATTTTTCCGCAACAAATGAGAGAACAACGTTTTGATAAAAATAATGTGGTATTCGTTTCTTTTTTTCTTACATTGTTAATACGTTATTAACCTTCCACTTCCCTGTAATTTACGAAACTAGTTTCCCATCAATGAAATCGATATTCTTTATTTGTTTTTTTTTTATGAAAACAAAATACATGCATAAAAATGTAAAGTTTTTTACCCTGTTGTTTAAAATTATATATTAAAATATGAATTAGGTTTTGTATCAGTATATATAAGGAGAGATGAGACTGAGGCAATGGCAATGGACAAAGAGATGAGAGTAACATAAGAGACAAAAGTAACCCGAAAAGAAAGAAAAGAGAAGAACTTAATTAAACAATGGTTTTAAAAATAATCCCCTTTTTAACTTAATTAATATACCAACAATTATTTTTATAACTATCCTTTGATGATTTTGTGAATGGTTCCCTTAATTTAATACAATTTATTAAGTTTTCAAAAATATGCAAAAATTAGTCTTTAAAATACATGATTATACTTTTTTTTGTCCTTAAAAAATATAAGTGTCATTAAAAAATTATCCATGTCTTATTTTCAAGTAAATTCATTAATCACATGTCACAATTAAAAACTGCAAATTATTTTTCAAAAAACTATAAAATAATTATGTCTTTTGAAGTTTTGAATGACTAATTTTTTCATATTTATTTTAAAAGACTACACAAATAATTTTGTTGATTTTTCTACTAAGCATGCTAATGGGTGATTAAAAAATACTTATTTTTTTACGACTAATCTCTAGTTATTATTTCTCAAAAGACTGAAAGGGATATTTAACCGTAATAAATACTGTTGACTTATACATTTAAGTGTAAACCATGCATGTCACTGTTTATAAGCCTAACTTTGACATTATAAAAGAGAAAAAAATATAGGCATAGCTTAATTTAAAGTCTATATTCAAACATTTTAACCATAAGAATGAAAGAGAATCAAATTTCTATTTGACAATTAATATACTAATATTTTAGTTATATATATAATTAAATTATTAGTGCATATAATTAAAACAAGGTTATTAAGTGATAATTTATTTGACAAAGAATGTTAAAATACAATTGTTAACGTGTCATGTTACATATTTTTTCCACAATAACTAATTCATAATACCAAAATTTGCATACTAATAATAAACAAATAAATTTATATAAAAAAAACATAATAAATTGAATTTGATACTAGGTAATATAAATACACATTTATATAGAGTATGATTCCTAGTGTTGAGTTTTGGTTGTATAATATAAAAAAATACAAATGCATAAAAAAATGCAAATTTTTGTGATGAGTATAGAAGTATTTAATATAATAGAAAGGAAAAGGAAGAGTTTGAGCTCAATTGCTTCCATTCATGTCTCAAAGTTTATGAATCCTTTTAAGGTTAATTTTGATATATAGATATGATTATTTATTCAACATGATACTTTAACACAACTTATATTAATTTCACCTGTAAACAAATTATCATTTTATATTATAATATAATATTTTATTTTAAAAATTTGTTTAAAATAATTATTTTACTGTATTAAACAAACTTTTTTCTTATCTATAACACTCTTTGTTAGTTTTCCATAATAGAAAATAGAAAA
>Ga0123342_1003230_pt1 | contig 26388 bp, 28 predicted proteins | sample Turbeawhitnodule_FD_89960 | JGI IMG/M metagenome (GOLD analysis project Ga0123342, IMG submission 89960) | Root nodule microbial communities of legume samples collected from Mexico - Turtle bean Mexico white nodule | ecosystem: Host-associated > Plants > Roots > Nodule | place: Mexico: Nepantla...
CATTTTGTTCAAGGGAATGACAACTGTCATAGAAGTTTTTTATATTAATTGGTCACATATATATATATATATATATATATATATATATATATATATATATATATATATGAGAGAGAGAGAGAGAGTGAGAGAGAGAGAGAGAGAGAGAGAGAGAGAGAGAGAGAGAGAGAGAGATTTCCAGCTTACAATTTTTTTTAAATAAACGCTCAATCTTCTTAATGATACATAAATTGTGAAAGTCTGGTTCAAATTTCTTCGTAAAAGAAGAGATGCTACATTGTCTTTTTGAGTTTTTCCTCACTAAAATCTTTTTGTTTCCAGAATTATACAGGAAACAAGGAAATGCTTGGCAAGTGTGAACAGGTTTTTCTCACTTATACTCTTTAGTCAATAAATCCCTGTAACTTATTTATGTTGATTTTAATATATTCTTTTCTCAGTTTTTTATGGAGCTGATGAAAGTTCCACGTGTGGAATCCAAATTAAGGGTTTTTGCTTTTAAAATCACCTTTTCTTCGCAGGTATGTTATCTAGGCTATGAACTTATGATATCTCTCTGTATGCTTTTGCTGTAATATTTTATGTGTAAAGACTTGTTTTTCTTGCTTCTTCAGGTAAACGATTTGAAGGTAAATTTGAACACAATCAACAATGCAGCCAGAGAGGTATGGTTTAATGGTTATTAGTTGACAAACATGAAGGCATATTTGGGCTGCTTCTTCATGCTACATTACTCATACTTTTAGGTGAAAGAATCTGGAAAATTGCGTCAAATAATGCAGACTATTCTTACTCTGGGAAATGCCTTGAATCAAGGAACAGCACGGGGTAATCTTTTGTTAACTCTAGTGCTCCTTTAGTTTAATTAGGGATGGATTTCTTGTTGACATTTCATCTCACCATCATTTGACAAAATGAGAAAGTTTCTGCTATGCTTTTTTAAGACTAAACTTCTATGTTGCTCATTGCAGGATCAGCTGTTGGATTCAAATTGGATAGCCTTCTTAAATTATCTGATACTCGTGCAAGAAATAATAAAATGACTTTAATGCATTATTTGTGTAAGGTAGATATGTCAAAATCTTCAAATTTTATTTTGCATTTTACCATTGTATCTTTAGGGTATATATGTCTTTTCCACCCAGTTGAAACTTCACAATATTCAAGTTCTAACATCATTTGTTTGTCATAGATGCTAATTTTATACGATACCTTACAAGTTATTATTTTCTCTTTAGCTTCTTGCGGAAAAAATGCCAGAATTGCTAGATTTTGATAAGGATCTTGTCCATTTGGAAGCAGCTTCTAAGGTATTCTCTGTCAATAACATTTTCATTAATCTTATTGATGTTAGATGTACTACAGATGATCTTATGAACTTGCTTATTGGGTTGTGTTCTCTATGTCCAATAGATTCAACTAAAAGCTTTGGCTGAAGAAATGCAAGCTGTAAGTAAAGGTTTAGAGAAAGTTGAGCAAGAACTCGCTACTTCTGAAAATGATGGTGCTATATCTACAGGATTTCGTAAGGTGAGAAATAAAAAACGTTGGCTTATACCTGAATGCGTTATACTTCTCTTCTCTAAGATACTTCTCTACTAGAGAATAGGGAAGTTTGTCTTATTCAACTAATAGCAGCTTCAAGACATGCTTATATTATATTTTTTTTATCCATTCCTCGGCATCCCCATTTTCAGCACCCGAACACAAAAATATACTGCATAAAAAAATAAGAAGCCTCAGCTACAATTCTAGCTTGACTCCATTCATTCTATGAAAAAACTAAAGAAAATCATGAGGTTATGCTTTCAAGGCATCAAATCTTAACTAAATGCTTCCTTTTAGTCACTTTGCTACATAATGACATATTTGTTAAAAGTAGTAATGTGGTCTTCAATAAATTGTAGTATGGTTAGCAATTGCTAGCTATCACGTATGTAGGTGATTTTATGTGTCTTGTTACATGGTCCCATGGTGAAAACCTTGATTTAATAAGTGATTTGTTTGTATATACCTAAGATTTTCTCAGAATATTTTATAGAATCTTACTACTCACCAATCAAATCCTATGATTTGATACAATTTGGCTACCTATTAATTCATATCATAAGATGAATCTCAAATGACTTTGAATCTTTTGATACATATATAGATCGGTGCAATCTTGCATCCTTAATACATATAAAAATTCAACAATTCTTCGATATTGTTTTGATTTTGTTACTCTTATTTTGACAAATCTTGTGAAAGAAATTGAAAAGTCATAAAAACTTAATTTGTTGAATTAAAAAAAATGGAAGAAGCAATTATGAACTTATCCTATTTGACTATTCCACATGTTTATTTGTGAGTATTCAATGCAATTGCCTATTAAATTGCTTAATTTTCCATTTTTCTAAAAATAGAGACATCCCAAAATTAGATATTTACCAACATTTTCTTAAAATACTTATGGTTAAGTTGCTTTAGCTATTTCTAGTTTAATATAATTACATTGAACACTATATATCATCTATATAATGTATTTGATTTAACATTATTTTCGACCATCTTTGAATCTTTGTTAGGATACACAGAGGAGTTAGTTAGAATTAGAATAGTCATGAATTAGTTACTTGATTTGCTAGTTAGATATAAATAAGAAAGAAGGAGAGGGGGAGGGGGAGTGTGTAATATTTTTGTAGATTGAGCTTTAGCTCTTTGTGAAGGACAAACCCTTGGAGGAGAGAGTGCTCTCCTATTTCTTGTTCTTTTCTTTCTATTCAATAAAAACCTTTCTTTTCTTCTCTTTATAATTCTTGGATCCTAACAATCTTCCACTTGAAGGAGTATATGAGTAAAAGATATATAAGGATCAGTAGCTTACAATAGAAGCTTAAGAAAAGAAAAAGATTACCATAAGAATTTACCCTTAGGTTTCTAGGTTGTGGATAGATATAACACAACAACTTTTGCTCAGAAGACAATATAAACTATTCTAATACTTACAATTTGATACAAACTATAATTCATGATTCAAAAATAACGATTCAAGATTTGAAAACCTTGTTTCTCAGTGATTCTCAGTAACAAATTTCTTGCTCAGGTGTTGAAGAATTTTCTTGATATTGCTGAAGCTGATGTGAGGTCCCTTATATCATTGTATTCGGAAGTGGTGAGTCCTGTTGTAGTAATAATTTTTCTCTTTCTTCTTTTTTTCTCGGTGTTGCTCTAAAGTTGGAGATTTTGATGCTCCATCCCAGATAAAAGTCATTAACTTAGGGCTGTGTTGTTGACTAAGTGTGCCAACTACTTATTTTTTGGTTTTGATCTTGAGTCTTTCTTTTCCAGGGAAGAAGTGCAGACTCTTTGTCCCAGTACTTTGGAGAGGATCCAGCTAGATGCCCCTTTGAACAAGGTTTGGTGTTCTCTACAGTCTACAGACTCCACACATGCACAATATCTGGGTTTTTTTAACGTTGTTTTTGGTTGCAATGATTAAGTAGAAGGGTATGCCATGGATTTCGGTTTTCCTTGCAGTGATGACTAATTTTGGGTATGGTTTTATGAAATTCAAAATCTTGGATTGCTGAAGCAGTGCGAATATGCCTTGATGAAGAGAATAACCATTTTTCCTCGATCAGTTTATCATAAGGGATTATCTTAGTATTTTTACGAGGCTAAACGTGTGTTTGTTATTTTATCATTTTATTCTTTCTGAATCTTATTTCCTTATGCTGTAGGCATGTAGTATCTTTGATTTTTAGCCTTTTAATTAATGAAGTAAAAACTCCTCAAATTCTCAATTGTGTTGGAGAGTTTCACTGTGCTTTGAGAAATTGGAATAATCATCACTAAGTAGGTATTTCGGGAGATTAATTTCATTCCATGGCATTACTTTCGCTGTCCTTTAATTCCCTGGATATGCCTATGGTTTTGGTGTCCTCCTGATTGATGCACCTTAGCATCGTAAAAATTCATGGTGCTATTATTTCTCCTGAGAGGGTCAACCTAGGTGCACGGTAATGTTGCTTCCTTGTGATCTAGAGCAAGGGGTAAGGCTACACACATTTACCCTCTTAGATCATTGCCACCGTTTTCTTGTTATTGCTCATAAAGATGATTTTTGGTTTCTTTTGTAAATGATTATTCTGACTGCTAAAGTTGTGTTGTTGCAGTGACACAAATCCTTGTTGTCTTTGTCAAGATGTTCAACAAGTCAAGGGAGGAGAATGAAAGGCAGGCAGATGCTGAAAAAAAGAAATTAGAGAAAGAAGCCTTGAAGGAAAGGGCAGCAAATAATTCACATTCCAAAAGAGACGTGATTCGGTAGATACATACCTGAACATCTAACAAGAAAGCCGCAGAGTTACTTTCAGTTCTTAACACATTGTGTTACAAATTTTGGACGGTCTGAAATCCAATTCTTGCATTGCATGCACCAGTGGGAAGATGATGGTGGTTAGTGAGTTCCTTCCCATAGTAGGATGAGGATGAATGTGCCTCTCTCCCTTTCTTCTGCACTGCTGCTAAAGGAGAAATACATGTACAGACTGTGGTGGTCTTTTGTAATTATACCACAACCCAACTGATATACAAAATTCACGTTTTCTTCCTCTTTAAAGTATAGGGGCCATATATAATTTTTTCAACTTCAATTTTTCTTGTGCTTTAGACCATTGCACATGCACTTCTCATTCTCAATTTGTAATCAATATACAGATCATTTTTGTAATTAAAAAGCACTTTAGATGTATCATAATGAATTCCTCCTGTGTATTATAGAAAATCATTGTCAACACCCAAAAGAGAAGAATATAATTGTTAAATAATGGATTAAAATGATAAAAGAGAACACTGAAAATATATACAAATAATGCTTTTATTATAAATAAGCAGATGTTTAGACATCATTCTAGATAAAAAAAAGTGTTTTCAAATACAATGTTATTCATAAATAAAAGTATAATAATAAACATCCTTTTAAATTTAAAATTGTAATAATGAATTAGGATTTGCTTGATAAATATTAATGTTTGATATTTTATAAAAAAAATTAAAATTTAAGTTTTTTTTTTAAATTGTTTTTGTTTAATAATTATAAAACATGTGATTTTATATATTAGGATGAGTATAAGCCTTATTTTATCATTGATTTTTCTTCAAATTTCTACAGATATTACATATTTTTTTTGTTTAATATTATATATAAACAATTATAATAATTTCAAATATTCTTTATACTATAATATTTTAAGGATTATGTCTAAGACTTACGAGATAATTGGTAATTTAATTTTCACTCTAATATTTAATGCATGATAGATTGTCTAATTTTATTTGATGTTTAAGAGAAGTTTTCAATAATAATATCTTTTAATAAATTTATGGATTGTAAATTTGTCTTAGATTTACTTAATTAAAAATATCAATTAAAATGTTTTTACATGAATATCCAAGGTTGTAGAGCTATGTAGCACATATACGAATACTGACACGATACGGATACGAACACAGAGATACGTATAATCTATAAAATGTAGGATACGTGGACACAGATTTATATATTATATAATTTTGAATTATATAAATTGAAAATAAATATTTATGTGCAAAAGTATGTTTCAGATTTTTTTGGGAGCAGGAAGATATTTTTCACGACTGGTTCAAAAGAATTTGTTCCTTATTTTTATAATCATAATAAAAATTTATACGATAAATTTGAGTTTTTAGAAAATTATTGTATTTATACATTTTAAAATTGTGTTAAAACCGTGCTAGAATTTTAAAAAATCCAACAAATATTTTTTAAATTGAACACTTCACCGATAAGTGTCCTACAAGTGTCGTACGAGTTTCGACACCGATACGTGTGTCCGACACGGATACGCCCATTTAAGAGAAGTGTTTAAACCTTATAGTTGAAGAGTCTTTTATCGCTGTGATTAATATTTAAAAAAAATTATTATATCTAGGGATACATAGATCCCTTTTATCGAGTTAATATAAATAGTAATAATATATTTATAAAAATAATAATTTTCTGTAATAACTTTTTATATAAATAATATTTCATTAATAATAAATTGCAAAAAGTAGTTTTTATTTGATTTAATGTGTAAAATAAGTATTGGAAGAGGAAAAAAGTTATGTACTTTCACAGTATTATTTAGTAGTAAAGTAAAGTAAAATCAAGAGCAAAAATTAAATTGAATTCAGTTCAGATACCATATTCACTTGTTTTTCCTTGTGACATTCTCTGGGGCATTTCAATCATTCAATACACACACTGTAACATCACAACATGTTACTGGTCCATAAGGTTGAACCTGATTAGCAAAACACTTGAAAACTCTGTTTTGGTTTTAGCAAATATTTTGTCTAGAGATCTTATGCAGGAAGAGAAGAAGGGTGTGATTCAGAGGCTTCTAACTTTTTGGCCTTCCCCTTCTCAAGCAGGTAAAGTTGTTCTGCTTCTGGTATTGCTTGCATGATTGTCTGCAACTTGAAATTTAGCTCCTCCACCTTTTCCATTAGCCTGTCATTTGTAAACATGCCCATGATCACACTTTGGATGGTTTCCCAGCTCTCCATTAATGGCAAAACAATTATCACAGCAGACCCAACAGTACCCCATCCTATGGCAATCACTGCCCAGAAATAGAAGTAGCCCTTACTAAATTCACCTGTGGTAAGGCAAAAATAAAAGTGTGAGAGACCAAAACTTGTGGTGATGATGAACACAAAGACTTTGGCCTTATTTGGGTCTAAGGCAAGAAAATAAAATCACTTTCAAATGTTTGCTAAAGCAATGCAACTCAAAGTTACCTGCTGGAAGAGAGAGAATAGGCCAAAGTATGACTATCAAAACAGTGAAACCAATACCCCACTTCACCACCCAGGCTTTAGCTCTGATTAGCTTCTCTTCTTTAAACTCTTCAGCTGGCAGTTCAGTCTTTTCCTTTTCAACCACTGTGATTTGCTTGGTGGTGCTCCAGTCATAGTTCTGAGGCCACAACATGCTGCAGATACCATGAACAACTCCTCCAGTGAGTATTGAGACAAGGTTTCCAACAAGCATTGGTGCATTTCTTCCAGTTGTATCGAGGTTTACCCGCCCATATTGTATTTTTGTAACAGACAGCCATGTGATAATTCCTAAAAGACAACCTGTGACTGTTCCAAGAATGGCTCCAATTGCATTTGCTTTTCTCCATAGAAGCATAAAAGCAATAGGAAGAACTGCTGAGCCAATCAGAACTCCCATTGCAAGGTACATCCATCCTAAAGAAACTCCAGCCTTGTTTAGTATGACTGCTAGCAACCCCATGAAACACCCGAAGCCTAGCACAACCCCCCTTGACACCTTCAGGATTTGCTTTCCACTTGCATTAGGATTTATGTATGTTCGGTAGATATCATATGTGCATAATGATGACACCGCAATTAGTTCTGATGAACCAGCAGAAGTCACAGCCCTGATCAGTACATCAAAGTTCAATATCATCAGAAAAATTATTTTGTTACAAGCCTTGTAGCAAATTGTTAATTTGTTTGCTATTTCAAAATTGTCCAGACATAATAAAAATTGTAACTTACATAAAAAGCATGGTAAGAATAAGAATAGATCCTCCTTGCCCCATCAAAGCTACTGCTGTAGCAGGGGGAACAAGTCCACGACCTGCTTCACTTTCATTTATTGGTAAATCAAGGGCTAGAGCTCCTAAACCCAACGATGTAGCCAAAGAAAATGGCACAGCAAACCAGACCAAGCCTCCCAACAAGTAGCCTTTATGGGTTGACGAAGGTCTTGCTGCGATGGCACTCACCCAGTATCCCTAGGCACTCCCCATTTGAAGAATCATTAGCCACAAAACCAAAATAACAAGAAAGAAAATAGCACAAGTTATCGTTACATGCTTCAAATCAATCAAACAAACTGTTGATGTAAAGACAAATCTCTAAATTGATGCTTACATTGTCAACAAACACAGTGCCAAAGTTGCCAACAATGTTTATAATCCCAAATACCAAGCCACCTGAACTCAGCATTGTTAGGTAAGAACCTTGGTGATTCCCATCTACAGGACCACAAGATTGCCCTTGGTGTGATATAGGATACTGACATGTTCTTGATTTGCTTGCAACCTCTAGGAGGCGATTGTACACAACAGAAGGGCTACCAAGCTCACTGCTAGCCGTGTAGACAAGGTAGACAAAAATCACCAAAACAATGTGCACTGAAAAGTGTAAACCAACAAATTCCCAGTTTAACCATAAAAGACACTAATACAGCAAAATGCAAAAAATGATAAAATGAAGTAGAAACCTATGACAGAATGGATATAGCTTGCTAAGAATGTGGCCTTCAGTCCACCCGCTAGTGTATACACAATTACTCCAAGTGGTATTAGAAAGCTAGCGGCATAAAGATTCACTCCAGTTAAGGCATTCACAACCGCAGAACCACCAAGGAGCAACATAGCTGTCACAATTATATTTGTCATGAAGCAGAAAAAGAGAAAAACAACGTGTGCAGAAGTCCCCCAACTGAGATAAAGAAACTTGGTTATCACTGGAATGAACAAAATCTTGTACTCAAATCTGGAGCAAAACATAAATTAAAAGAACTCTGAATGTACAAACTCCAAACAGTAACATACCGGGCCTTGACAATTTCACACACAGTGTGAGCTTGAGGAGCCTTTCTTTTAATCTCTATAGCCATGACTCCAAACAACAATACCTGATCATTTTCAATACATTATAAACTTTCAGCTTTGCTTCCTTTTCCATATTTCAATATATGAAAATTTAGAAGAAAAATTGCTTTATTCTGAGGAAATATCATATAAGGTTCATGTCTTGCCTGGATGGTGGCCCCACTAGCATACCAGAAAGGTCCACTAACTCCATATTCCCAGGCAACATTAGAGCTTTGCAGTATTGTAGCAGCCCATGTCCACTGCACAAACATCATTGTAATAATAGTGATATGAAAAATTGACCTTCAGGCTCATCAAAGTATACAATATGAGAGTGTTTGAGTTCACTACCTGAGACACAATAACACTAGCAATAAGCCCTGTCTTAACATTTCTGCCTGCTGTATTGAACCATTCAGACGTGTGACGTGACCCAACATAACGCTTCTCCAGCCACACCTGATCCACAAGAATATTTGTACCAAATCAATTTATTATGACGAACTATGAAAGTATAAAACAGTGATTATGAGAAAAACATGACAAGGGTAGGCACTGATTTTCTACTTGTATCAAAGGATCAAAATAACTAATGAAAAAAAAAACACATTTGACTTTTACGAACCAAGAAAGAGGTGAAGACAGCAAAGAAAGCACCAAAACCAAGAATGACAGAGTAACCAACTCCCTGATTAAGCACTGGTTTGCCTTCAAAGAAACTGGTTTGCCTCATGCACACACCTCCATTCTCAGACACATGATAGTACTTGCTAGAAAATTCAAATGGTGAACACCCTGATGCAGATGCCATGAAACTATAACAGAAATTGTCTTAGTTGGTTGCTATGAATTGAATAAAATTATAATAGTATGCATCTCTCTCCATTTCTTGGGAACAAAAATGGAGATTTTGAGGCTTATCTCTAGATGGAAGGAAGGAAGGTAGTAAGTCAAACAAAGAGGGTATCCAATTATTTTAATCCAAGGAATCTATGGGTCGGATTCCTTCATGGAACTCTTTTGGTCAAATTGTTGAAATTTTGCATATTATTTTGTCAGCATCTCTAGAGAGTAAGAGTATCCCTCAAAGGATGGCCCTATTGCCCAAAGCAAATTAATGTCACACAATTTAATGTAATGTATCACAAAATAAATTATTTTTAATTTACTATATATATATATATATTCTATAATAGCTACTTTTTTTAATAGTATATCTTTAATATATATATATATATATATATATATATATATATATATATATATATATTAAAAGAATACTGTGAATAGTACATATAAGAAAAAATATCTATTAATACGAAATGAAGATAACAATCACAAAGATAATAACATTTCAATACATATAAACATGCACTGAATTCTATAAATGTTAATTTTTAATTAATATTGTATTTTTTAACATAAATATACTTATACGAAAACTCATGCATATGATACATATATTAAAATCAATTATATCATTTATTTTTAAAGGTTGTGAGAGGTAATCTGGTAAAGATGAAATAAGAAAAGATCATGAAAAATTTATGTGATTTTGCAAGATAAGTTGCAAGTTACATGACAAGTCAAAGAAAAAGTGGTTATGACGTGACATCATAGACTTATCATATGTTAGAGCGGAAAATGAAAATTCTTATGCCAGCTTAAAGAAGTTGATTTACCTTCCTGCAAGTACTATGTGATAAGCAAACAACATATATTCAAGTTTGTAAGAGTGTATAAAAAACTAACACATATTACACATGAATCATTTTTATGTGTGAGAATCACTTATATTATATCTCAAATGAGCAAAATATTTAGTATCATTCACTGATGATTAATCTAGGAGACTATGAGTGTAAAGAAAGTCAAATTTATTTTCAGTATTCAAGGAATTCAAAGCACAAGTAAAGTATAAATGAAATTTTTTTTAGCATTCCGTATGCAAGAGAGTATTATGGAAATATTTTCTCTTCCACATAGACTTTAGCAGGATGGTGTGAATGAATAGAACACTCCTAGATAGAATAATAGTCATGTTAAGTATCGTAGAAACGAGAAGTCTTTATTGGAAGAATTAATTAAAACATCCTCTTACATGATAAATTGATCATCATCAACATCGATTATTAGACAATTATTATACTGTTACATATATGACGTTAGACAACAGTTATAATACTGTTACGTATATGTCGTTAGACAGTTATTATACTGTTACGTATATGTGTTTATATATGTAAGTTACGCTTGGTAATTTTTAAGTTTACAGTTTAGTGGTTTTCTCTCCCATGACTTCATATCCCTCTCCCCTCTCTCTTATCTAACATGGTATAACAAAGCCATTTTTTTTCTCTTTTTTTTCGTTTCTCTTTCATGGCCTCTAGTGCATCTTCTTCTTCTTCTTCTTCATCTTCCTCTGCCATTTCCACTACTCCAATCACTACCCCGTTGCTGCAACTCCATCATTTTCACACTCCTATATCATTAAAGCTTGACGATGACAACTTCCTAGTCTGGAAACACCAAGTTTTGGCCATGCTACGTGGTTTGGATTTCATGCACTTCTTGAAAGGTGATTTTGTTCCTCCTCGATACCTTTCCAATCCAGAAGAAACTCAGATCACCAACTCTGCATATCTCCATTATCAACAACAAGATCAACTTGTGGTTGCTTGGCTTCTCGCTTCGGTGTCTGCAACTATTCTCATCAAAATGGTCAGTCTTGATTCTTCCATGCAGATCTGGGAATGTCTCACTACACACTATGCCTTTCATACTCGTGCCATGATCAAGAAGCCGCGCCTACTTCTGAAAACGTCAAAGAACGATCACTCTATCTCAACATACATTATTGATATCAAGAAAACTATAGACTCGTTGGCTGCTGTTGGCGCTCCGATTTCTACAACAGAACATGTGGATGCTATACTTGATGGCCTTCCTGAAGATTACGATGGGTTTCTTACCTCCATTATTTCTCGCAATGATCCTTACAATGTAGATGAGATTGAAGCGCTCCTTCTTGCACAAGAAAAACGTTTTGAAAAGCATAGGCTGGCTCAATCCTCAGTTATACAAGTCAATAACACATCCACAACGTGGTCTTCTCATAAATCTTTTAAACATAAGCCCACTCATACAACTTCTTGTGGAGGTCGATCCAACAATCGATTTGCAGGTTCTCGCACACCAGTGTGCCGTGTTACAGCAGATATGTGTTGGCACAGGTATGATCCTTCTCCCTCAAGATCTTTCAATGTTAACATCACTGCATCTACACCTTATATTCATTCCGATCTTGCTCCTTCCATTCTCGGTGCTCCCTCTACTCTTGAGGATCCCTTATGGTACCCCGACAGTGGAGCCACGCACCATGTCACGCATGATTCAAACTTTTTCACAAATAAACAGAGTCATCATGGAGCTGAAACACTCAAATTAGGCAATAATCAAGGTATGGAAATTTTGCATACTGGCTATGCACATTATATTGTTCCTCACACAACTACCACGTTTGTGCTTCGCAATCTCCTTCAAGTTCCTCATATAACTAAACATTTGATTAGTGTAGCACAATTCGCAAAAGATAACAATGTCAATTTTGAATTCTATGCTAATGCTTGTTATGTTAAACATGAGGACACCCATCAGATATTACTCCAAGGAACTGTTAAAGATGGTCTCTATGTGTTCCCTCCTTCACGTGAAACTCATGCCTATATTGTTAATCATGCTGCCTATAAACCTACGCTTCTTACTTTGCAACTTTGGCACAATAGATTAGGTCACTGTAATTTTCCTGTTGTTAAACATATTCTACGAACATGTAATGTTGCATATAAACCTCAAACACAATTTTGTAATGCTTGTATGTGTGGTAAAGCTCATTGACTATTGTTTTCTAAATCTAACACTCATTACACAACACCCTTAAAATTTGTATACATTGATATTTGGGGCCCCTCACCGGTGTGTGCTTCCAATGGTACAAGGTACGACATTTCCTTTATGGACACATATACTAAATATACTTGGCTTTTTCTTTTACATCATAAATCTCAAGCCCTCAATACTCTTACACGTTTTAAAAACTTTGCTGAAAAACAAACTGGTCACACACTCAAAGTCATTCAAATTGATAATGCCAAAGAATTTCTCTGTTTTAAGAACTTCACACATGAATTTGGTATTCATCACCGCTTTATTTGCCCACACACGCATGAACAGAATGGAACCATTGAAAGAAAACATCGTCATATTACTGAAATGGGTTGCTGCTGCAACCCTACCAATTCAGTTTTGGGGTGAAGCTTTTACTACTGTTATGCACATTATCAATGCCCTCCCCTGTTATTTCAAACAAATCACCTTATGAAATGTTGTTTAAAATTAAACCTGATTACTCTCATTTCAAAATGTTTGGTTGTTCTTGCTTCCCTCTCCTACTCCTGTATAATAATCATAAGCTAGACTTTCATTCTGAATGTTGCTTATTCCTTGGCTACAACTTACACAATAAAGGTTATTTGTGCCTCTCCTCCAATGGTAAGACTTATGTTTCCCGTCATGTAATTTTTAATGAACAACTGTACCCTTACACCCTTCCTGAGTACAAGTTTACTACCCCTGCTACCACTCATCCTGACAATACCAATTCCCATACTCCTTCTGACCATACTTAAGCCACATGCACCCTCTGTTTTTTCTTCACCGCACAACATTACTAATTTCCCTCTATCCCCTACCTATTGTTCTTCTCCATCTTCTACTCCACCTAATTCCCCTCTTACACCTACACCCAATCCCATCAATGCTCATCCTATGGTGACAAGATCCAAAGTTGGTATATTCAAACCCAAAATTTTCCACACCAACCTTCACTCTCTCATCCCCACTACTATTCATGACGCTCTCACATCTCCCCCTGGTTACAAGCCATGTATGATGAATAGCATGCTCTCAAAAGTAACAAAACCTGGACCCTTACTTTTCTCCCTTCTGGTGCCAAATCGGTTGGATGCAAATGGCTTTTTAAAACAGAAATACAATGCAGATGGCTCTTTTCAACGCCATAAAGCCTGTTTGGTTGCACAAGGATTTACTCAAATTGCAGGCTTTGACTATAATGAAACATACAGTCCTGTTGTAAAGCCTTCTACTATACGTGTTGTTCTCTCACATGCTGTCACCTCTGCCTGGCTCATTCGCCAAATAGATGTTAATAATGCTTTTCTAAACGGTGATCTCCAAGAAGATGTTTACATGAAGCAACCACTAGGTTTTGAATTCGCGTCTCCTAACCTTGTCTGCAAACTTCACAAAGCTCTCTATGGGTTAAAGCAAGCTCCACGATCTTGGTTCCAAAAGCTAAGTTCCACTCTCCACACCTTTGGTTTTCATGCAAACAAAAGTGATACATCCTTATTTGTTAAGTTTATGCCTTCATATACAATATATGTGTTAATCTATGTTGACGACATTATCATCACAAGGTCTTCAAAACACGAAGTCACCACCCTCATCTCCAACCTAAGTGAATGCTTTGCTTTGAAGGATCTCGGCCCCCTACACTACTTTCTTGGCATTGAAGTCACTCGTCTCAGAAATGGCGATCTGCTATTGTCTCAAAGCAAATACATTATTGATCTTCTACGTCGCATAAGTATGCTCTCCGCCAACCCACTTCCAACGCCCATGCAGTCTACTCTTCGTCTTCAGCAGGATGCATCCTCTGCCATGACAGATCCTACCTTATAGTGTTCTATTGTAAGCACTTTGCAATACATTCTCATTACTCATCCTGAACTCACATTCACTGTAAACAAAGTTTGTCAGTTCATGAATAATTCACAAGAGCATCACTAGAAGGCTATGAAAAAAATACTCAAATATCTTGCGGGAATATCCTCGCATGGGCTCCTTATCAAACACAACTCCTCTTCTAGCATTCTTGCGTTTAGTGATGCTGAATGGGGAAGTGATATGGATGACCGAAAATCTACCACAAGATATTGTGTGTATCTTGGCTCAAATCTGGTTGCTTGGTCTTCTCATAAGCAACGTGTGGTTTCTCGTAGCAGTACTGAAGCGAAATACAGAAGCATTGTTGTTCTTACTGAGGTTTTTTGGCTGCAATCCTTGCTACATGAGCTGCACATATCCTCTAGGAAACCCCATCTCTTTTCAGACAATCTTGGTGCAGTTTTGCTTAGTGTCAATCCTGTTATGCACTCACGCACTAAGCATTTTGAACTTGATCTCCACTTTGTCAGGGATCATGTACAACAACAACATGTTAGTCTCGTGCATCTTCCAGCACGGTTTCAAGTAGCTGATATTCTGACGAAACCCACCTCCAAACCTTCGTTTACTGCTTTTAGAACTAAACTTATGGTTAGATCTCCACCACCATAAGTTTATAGGGGGTACTTTAGACAATTATTATATTGTTACATATATGACGTTAGACGGTTATTATACTATTACGTATATGTGTTTATATATATAAGTTACACTAGGTAATTCTTAAGTTTACAGTTTAGTGATTTTTCTCTCCCATGACTTCATATCTCTCTCCTCTTCTAACATCCATAGGTTTGAAAACATCAATACAAATGTAAATTCGGAAACCAACTAAATATTTTTTTTGCATGTATTTGATGCATATGATGTACAACTTCCAAAGAAGAACAAAGTTGAATCCAAATTTAGAAAATGTATATTTTTGGACTATGCATAGTTTTAACATAAAATAAAATAAAATAAAGACTTAACTAAATTTTTTAAGTTTTTTATTAATATTTTTATTCAGTATTTATATTATATATTTTTTAATTGACTGACGTAACAGTTTAATTAATATCATGAATTTAAATAATAGAAAACAATAAAGTTTTAAGCTCTAGTTAAACAATATTATTTTATTTTATAAATTAAATACTAAAATAAAAATTAAATTAAATGATTAAAATATCTCAATTGTCTGGGTAAAAAGTTAATTAAAAAAATATTTTTTTTAAATACTACTTGATAAATTTCTTAATAAAATCTTAAACTAAGTTAAGTTGTATAATATTAAAAGTAAATCATACCATCTTGCTCTTTAAATATATATTATATATATACTTATTTATTGTTTATTCTTTCTAAAAATATGTGGCACGGCTTTTAAACTATTGACTTGATACCCACGAAAACTCCTGTTATGAGATCTGATATACTTGCTCTCCAAGAAAAATTAAAGTTTTAATAAATCATCATTTATGATATGAGTGCTAGGCTGTACAAATATTTATGCAGTACAGATATCAAATAAATTTCATTAATTAATTCTTTATGTGGATTCATTTTAAAAAAAATTAATGATATGACAATAAATTATTTTAGAAAAAAATTTAGAAGTAACATACTGAAAATTTGAAAGACATATTTTTGGTAACATACAGAAATTTAGAAGCAGTTTTAATAAAAAAATAATGTAAAAAAGTATATTCTAGAAATTCCATGGCAATTAATCGTCACTTAGCCAACGCGTCAACGATATTCACCTTACGTCCTAGCCGTCGTGTCTCACAACTTCACCATATAATATATAACCTTCCTTAAACCCTTTTCTTCCATCACCAAAACCACTACTCATTTTCTCAAAACTTTCTCTCATTTTCTTCACTCAATATATTTCTCTCTTTCTTCATTATTCTGTCTCAGTCTAGATTTTGGTGTGTTGATGACGATGATGATGATGAGTCGCGGTGGCACCAACAGGGTGGCCAACACTGCAGTGTCGGTGGCTAAGGGTTTAAGTTGTGAAGTTGGTGGATTGAGAGCGTTTTATGGCGGTGGTGTGAGGAGTGAGAGCACTATGGCTTTGTCGGAGAAGGAGAAGAAGGTTGGTTTGTCTTCTGATGGTGGAAACAAAGAGCAGAAAGAGATTGTGAGTTATTGGGGCGTTGAACCCTCTAAGATCACCAAACTAGATGGAACAGAATGGAAGTGGAATTGCTTTAGGGTATATTTTCTTCATTTTTTGTCATTTCCACTTCAAAATCTTATATGAGTAGGTGTTGAAGATAAATGTGTATATTTACATAATTTTGTTGTGTTTTTGAAGCCATGGGAGACATACAAAGCAGATGTTTCAATTGATCTGAAGAAGCACCATCCACCCACCACGTTTCTCGACAAAATGGCTTTTTGGACCGTCAAAACTCTGAGATACCCCACCGATGTGTTTTTCCAGGTATTTTGGAGCTTTTCCCACACCCACGGAACAAAATCAAGTAAAGAATAAAAAATTATTTCACTGTTTCGAAAAGTCTTTTTAATGTGAATATCAAATATATATATAACATTTTGTTCTTATTTTATAATAATAAGCACTAAAAATAATTTCTTTTACGTTTCTTTCAACGTGGTTTTCCTGTTGCATTAGTTATTTTATTTCTTAGCTTTTTCCTTTTTGTTATGTCTCTTATTTTTCTACTTTATACCCAAAATAAATACAGTATATTTTCGTTTGTTTTCAAAGAATGTATGTGTCTCTTGCAATTATTTCATTTTACCTTTAATTATCTTCTTCTTTTCAGATATTTCTTCTTCAATTTCATCAAATTTCTCCATATACCCCCATCAACTAATTGAAATGATAAAAAATATCTTATTTAATTTGTCATTCTTTTTGGAAAGGTCCTTCTCTAAAATATATATTCTAAAAAATTTATTAAAAAACACATTCTAGAATGTTTTATATAAGTTCTGGAAATGTATGTTGAGTAAGTCACTTTTAAAAGGGTAAAGGTCTTTTCCGAAATTGATTGGGGTGCAGGATAAATTTGTAGGGGTGAAGGAAGAAGTACCCTCCGTTTTACCCTCTGTTTTTAGTGAAGTATTTTGGCAGATTCTTACTGCACCATCTCATTTGTCATTGGCACTCAACTCAATGTTAAATAACTATTGTATCCTTAATAAAATAGAAATTAAGTTAAAGTTAATTACACCCAGTAAAATAGTAAATTTTCATAAAATTTTTGACTTTCAAATATATATTCGTAATTCCGAATATATATATCTGTAATTATGTTATTGTGTTCCGGATGTATATATATCTGGAATAGTTCTGGATAATTATCAGAAGAATATTTTGCTTGATTTGTTTTGGATGAAAATATCCAAAATGTGTCCCTGCCAATCCCTTTAACTTTTTCTTTGAATTTCATGTGGCCTTGTCTCATTTGTCAGGGGATAAAAGGGTCCTACAAACTTCACTCTCTTGATCGAATTGATTTGAGAAATGCAACCATTTCTTTCCATTGCACTTCCACACAAGAATTTCCGGAGTGCTTCACCAAACTATTGATTTGCTACTTCAATAGCAATTAGGCATTTGGTTTCACAATTTTATTTTGTCTTTTCTAGTTGCTTTTGGATTAAAGTCCATAACATCAATTTTTTAACTTTGTTTAGTTTAGTGGATTTTAATCCATTAAAAGTACCAAAATCACATACTGCCAAAAAAAAGAGTTGAGGATGATTGGTTTTCGGATATGTATATCCAGAAACATAATGTGCCTTTCAGATAAAGATGTCCATAGTTAAAGAGTACAATTCTGGATGACAATATTTATAGGCAAACATGACACTTCCGGATACTAATATCCGTAGATAAAATTGACACTTATAGATATTAATATCCATAGACAAAACTGACACTTCTAAATATTAATATCCATAAGCAAATTTGTGACTTCCGGATATCCATAAACAAATCTGTGACAAGTACAAAGTTGGGTTAAGAAGGTTACGTTGTTGAGTGATAACAAAAATGATATGGGCAGGAAGAAATTGCAAAGTATTTTTCCTTTAGGGTTTAGGGTACAAATTTCAAAAATATTGTTTCATATATATGTTCAATTTTTTTTACCTCATTTGTGTTTTGAAATTACAAATTTTAAATTTAATTATTACGTATTAACTTCTTTTAGGAACGTAATGTATTAATTCTGTTGCCCGTTATTGAATTGAATTTTTAAATAGAATGGTTTTATACAAAATTTGGATTGGTTCATGTATACTTTTAAAAATATTTCGTATTCGTAAATGCTAAAACATTGTTATATACTGTTTAATATATATATTTATATTATTGTATTTTTGGGAATTATTGGATCTTTTTGTTTTTGCTTAAAATAAAATATATTATTATTGTTATTTGTATTGTTATTATTAATCTACCTAAAGATTAATAATATTGTTCACTTGAGTTGGTATAAATAGTTAAAGCTTAGTTTAATTTTATGTGCATGATTCTCTCTAAATTTATTATAATCCTAGTTGGTGAGCGAGGTTCTTTAGAAAAATCTTCTTGCTTTTAAAACTGTTTGTATGCAGCATAGGCGTGTACGTGCATCTTCTAAATGAACATATATGTAGATAGTTTCAACATAACTTTGATGTCTTGCTCAGTTTTGAAAGAAAAGTAGTTTTGTATTATTATAGACATTGTGTATGAAGCTTATTATTTTCTGAATTATGGTGTGAAAATGTAACAGAGACGATATGGATGCCGAGCAATGATGCTAGAAACAGTGGCAGCAGTGCCTGGGATGGTAGGAGGCATGCTACTGCACTTCAAATCACTTCGAAGATTTGAGCAGAGTGGCGGTTGGATCAAAGCACTGCTAGAAGAAGCAGAAAATGAAAGGATGCATCTAATGACGTTCATGGAAGTGGCAAAGCCAAAGTGGTATGAGCGTGCTCTAGTCATAACTGTGCAAGGTGTTTTCTTCAATGCATACTTCTTGGGGTATATGATCTCACCAAAATTTGCACACCGCATGGTGGGTTACCTTGAGGAGGAAGCAATACACTCCTACACAGAGTTCCTGAAGGAATTGGACAAAGGCAATATTCAAAATGTGCCAGCTCCAGCCATTGCCATCGACTACTGGCAGCTTCCGCCAGACGCCACTTTAAGGGATGTTGTCATGGTTGTCAGAGCAGACGAGGCACACCATCGTGATGTCAACCACTTTGCTTCGGTAATTAACCTTATATATGTCTTTATATTCATTCTATTGGCATAAATGGGGAGATAAGAAATATGGAATGGTTTTTCTTTTACTTGTTCAAAATGAGTCGAGAACAAAACTGATGCTATTTTTTGTAATGAATTGCAGGACATACACTACCAAGGGCGTGAGTTAAGAGAGACTGCTGCTCCAATTGGTTATCACTAGAGTCAATTTTTGGCTTCGAGTGTGAAATTTTAAGACATACTGATTTTGGTTACAGAATAAATAAAATTTCCGGTGACTGACTATACAGTGGGTTTTTGGTTGTCTAATGATGTCTGTAAATAATGTGTAGTGTCAATTTCTTCAGAATCATATTTGATGCATTTGTAGTTCCACCGTGCACTCTTCAAAGTACAAGTGGAGTTATATGATACGTGATATATTTTGCTTACAAATTCCTCTTTTCATTCCATTTGAATATGGACATTTCTTCCTCTTGGGTTTCGCCTTCTTGGTCATAAAGAATTGAGGTTGAAGTCTGCTTCTTACTGTCTTAGAAATCATCATAAATATGGCACCAAAATGAAAATGGCAGGTATGTAGTAGACAAGCTAAGATGCCAGGTATCTTTTACATGGTACAATTCTTTTCCATCTTTCCCAAACCATTATTCATTTACGAGAATATCATTATCTAAATTTCTAATTTAAACCTAGATAGATTCAACTGTAATGAGGAATTTTTAGTTTCGCTACAAGTGATGGTTTAGTGGAAAATATGAATGGAAGTTGCAACATGCAAACTTTCATGCCCCCATGGCAACTCGCTACATGTGACGTTCCCTCTCTTCTCTAAATAAATAAAGTAATTTAATTTTATGAAAACAAAAATAAATTTTTTTATTATTATTTGATTACAATTTTTTTATCAAAATAAGATATAGTATTTATATTATCATCTCATTTTTTATTTTTTCTTGGAAGTATCTAGGAAAATGAAATTGGGGCTGTTAATTTTATTTTGATAAAGAAAACACAATACGGAAAGTTGCATTTTGCACCCATGTTTTCAAATGTGTACTCCTATATGGTGTGAAATGGTAAAACTATTCCTGAAAAAATGCATTTCGGATCCAAGAATAGAATAGAATGTATTTTCTAAATCCACAAATACCTTTCAAAATTTGTAATTCAGAATTATTTTTCAGAAATATCTTTGAATGTGCAGTACGAAATATATTTTTTATTTTGTATTTCAGAACATACATTACAAAATACAAAATTTTATTTTAAAATATACATTGTATTCCAGATGTCAATCCAGAAAAGGTCACTGGATTTACTATCCAAAACTGAAACTACAACGACCTAATTTATTTCTAGAAGGGTAGGTTTGAAATTTCAAATTTTATAGGGGTGGAGCTTGAAACAACAGTATGATCCTAAAGGGTTTCAAAGTACAGATATCTGTTATGCATCATTTATAAAACCTAGACCACACATAACAGACATTCCGGTTAACAGGAAGAAGGAAAGAGCACACAAATTAAAATGCATATATTGTTGCAGCAGTACTCAGCGTTACGAACATTCCAGATACCTAGTTATTATGGAATTCTTAAAACCTCGTATTGATGGGAAATTCGAAGAGGGGATTGGTCTGAAACAGGCCTACTCTCAGACCAAAGCTCCAGGTTGACACTGCCACTATCCCAGTGAACGAGACATTTGAATACCTCAGTAACATTAAATCGGTTCACCAGTGCCAAGCCAAGACATTTATCAATGAGCCTCCACTCACCTGAATAAAATAAACATCTTCAGAAATAAACCAGTCCAAAGGCTGACACATTCTATCCTACGGTCCTTACATCAGGACAAATTCTTAGTAGATTTGAAAACACCATGACTAATTCTTAGTAATTTTGCAAATATAGGCACTCAACCAACTATTTCAAGTATGGAGACAACCAAAATTATAAAGACTAAAATTTCAGACTCGGTTTCATGTTTAAAGGTTAACACACAAGCCAGCATGTCAGTTTCTCTTCATTTTTATAATTTGATTTTAAAAAATTAAATATTTTGAATTTAAAAGTATATGGTTTGTTGAGATGAATAAATTTTTATTATTTTATTTATGGTTTCATCCCAGTAGAAGTTCCTACATTCTATATGTGTAGTAACGAGTTAGTAAAAAGATGAAATGGCCATATTACCATTAGGAAGGAGGTTTCCTTCAAAAAATTGCTCCCCATCATCTGGAAAGACTTCATGCACCGATCCATCCATTGAAGTAAATGAAACAAAAGATTCTGACGGATGCAAAAGAACGAACGTTGGGTGAACTCTTAAGCAAACCAACCTACAGAAAATACAAGGAAGCAGAGTAGAAATTATAGTATTTGAAACAACTGACAGAAACATTTACAACAGAGAAAATAACAGACAAGAAGGACATATTGTCGTTAACATCTAAACTTTCCACTTGAATCCTCATGCACAATATAGTGAAAAAACACTTTTGGTTTACTTAATCAAACTATGTGAATGTTTGACTTCAGATTAATGATGAATATTAATCAATTGTGAAACATATTTTCTGTTAGAAATATAATATAAAACCATTCTCATGTCTTCACCTAAGAACTCAAGCTTTTAGTAGGTTCATGACATGACATGGTATCATAACCTCTAGGACACCAGCGGAAAGAGTTCAATCCTTGTTAGCCTCATTTTTCTAATATAAAAAGTTCAATTACAGCACAAGTGTGCCTATACATTATCCACACTTCGCCTAAGAGCTACCCAAGCTTTTAGGACAGTTAGATCATGAAAATTTGAAAGAATGATATCTTGGGAGATATTCATCCAAACGTACTTTTGAAAGAGTAAATTGTTTGGATACATAAAAATTGACAAAATATATGTTTATATACAATTATAAAGGAGATATAATGGTAACATTGTAAGGAAACAAGAGAGGAGGCTTCAGATATAACCTTGAGAACCCTCCAGAACCAGCTCCAACACTACGGGCTATTATACTAGAGTCTATCCGGATGATATTGGGAACATTCTTTGGAACATAGATATGACGTCGAAGAACCAATCCTCCACCAATATCACCCTCTAACACCACCAGCCCAGGTTCTCGACTGAAAAAAAGATTGCCACAAAACACTTGTTAAATACGAAAATGAAAAGGGGGTGGGACAAGAATAAATACCATACTAAAAATGTATATATAGGGATCAAATTCTCCTTCAATGACTCCTTGACGATAAATTTTCCTTGATGAAATCATGAAAATGAAATACATAGGAAGCTTACTTAATGACAGAATACTCCTCAGAACACCCAGCAGAACGATACTCCGTACCACTATACTCCTCGTAACCATGGATCTCAATCCTGCTATGGAGCCATTGTGTTCCTGAAAGCAGATTGTTTATTATCATGAACATTATAAACAATATACATTATTGTTCCACATGGAGAAAAAATACAAGCAACTTGTATGTTCCCTATCATTCAAAAAAACAAAATAAATATATTGCAAATGATGATCAACGTACCAGAGGGAATGTGTGTCATGGAGATTATTCTACCCCCAATCCAGGGAACAACTTTAAGATCCCATTCACCATTTTTCAGTTCAATGGGAGTTTTAGAAAGCACTGTTCCCTTGGTTCCAGAAACCTCTTCTACATCAGGGATTGCAGTTGCATTTTCTGCCAAATAAAAAATAGCAGAAAGTAGCACACCTTGATATACAATTGGCATTTATGGGACCCTTGAATGCATTTTTGACAAAATGTAAAATGCAACATAATTTGAAGGATAAACAATCGATCAGCCTCAGCTCTACTCACGAACAGGGCGAAAGAACTAAAAATCCATACAAAAGACTAAATTGAGACAAATAACAACAGAGGGAAAGTAACCATACAGTAGATAAAAATACATCCAAACTAAACCGCGGAAATAGTAAGGAAAATATACAAACCAAAAAATTATCTTAAAACGCAAAGAAATATATTAGATCTTAAAAGCAGTACACTGAAGAATAAAATGTAGCATCAGCAGAGAAAATAATGGTAAAAAAAAGAACTGGTACAACACAAGCATAGATATTGTCACATAAATTAGGCTAAATTCAACTTGTAGTCTTTTATCTTTTGTAAAGTTCAATTTAATCTTCTATCTTTTAAAATGATTCAGTTCAGTTCTTTCTGACACATCTAGATGTAAAAGAATTAAGGTTGCCATTTTTGGTTGGTTTAAAACCATCAATAGTTATTTTAATTTTTAACAAGTATGAACAATTTTCTATCGGTTTTAAAACACCATAAATTGCTTTAGACCGGTGCACTGCTATAAAAACAATTAGTTGCCTCAACAAAGGATAAGATTCAGATCAATGACTATAGAGATGGGAACATTAGGAAGACAAGTTGTGACCAAGTTGTTAGCATCCAATTTGACTTGCTGCAATGCAATCCGAAGCTGGCAAGGGAGCAGAGACATAATCTCCAACCAAGATGCGTATGATACATGATGTCCTTGATATGCAATCAGAATACAAAACACCTCCCCTAATCAGTTTTGGAAGTATATTATACACTTGCATTATCATATCAATGTTGTTATTGCACTTACAATGTTTGAGATGGTCATGTGGCACTTCGAGAACTTTCAAGAGAAAAAGAACCAAATAGAACTTTTAAGAGAAAAAGAATAAAAGATAAAGAACCAAACTGAACATAAAAAACAATATAAAAGACTAAAAGTATAATTTAACCTATAAATTAAAATTAATATTCATAAAGCAGCTAAGGATATTTGAACAAGCACATACCCAAACGGTCCTTGTAATGCTTCTCGCTAGTAGATACGAGCTTCAACACCTCATCTTCTGCAGGTAAGATTAGTTGCAGAACTTCTCCATCACTTCCCCATGTATCAAGCTGTTTATAACACAACTTCATAAATATTCAAATCAAAGTACAACTACAGTTTCTTTGAAACAGGTTTCAAAATCTTCATAGTTTCATCTCAGAAAAATACGTACCATTGCACACCCACCCAGTAATAATTGAATATGCAGGCGGCGTTTGGGTCTTTCCCATGATCCTTCAGTTTTGTGTACCCTCACAGTAACTACCGATGATTTAAGTTCAGCCACATAGTGTGTTAATAAATAATTTCCTTTCGTGAATTCGTATCCATCACCATCATCCTCAAACAGAACACCTTCAGCTTTCCCTGTCAATGATTAAGGGTGCATTTGGGTAAAAACTGTAAACACTTGTTAAATAAGTTCTTGTAAAGTTGTACCACGAAAGAAGCTAAGAACTTATTAGAATCATAAACTACTTTCACAAGCTCAAATAAGCTCTGTAATTCCTTACAACACCCTGCAAATTATCATATTCATACGGCATTTAAGGGCAAGACGCTAATCTGAAGAATACAGACCTCAACAAGCATGCCAAGGACGTTTGAATGCATTGACTCACCATGTTCATCTAAGGCCACAAGAAGGGTCAAGTCATCAGACGGATTAGCTTCTCCAACATGCTGAAGAGGGAGGCCCACAGGAATAATTGAGCCACCTTTTAAGTATAAAGCTGGCAAATCCTGGCATGCCCAGACAAAACAAGAAACATTGAAAATTTTTAGAGAAAAAAAAATATTAAAATAAAATGCAAACCAAAACAGCAGAAAAATCATTTACTGGATGTGCATCACTGAAATCAAAACTCAACCATATTCCCTTAGGCAAAGTAATCTCCATCTTATCCAACCCTTCTCTTTGTAAGGTGCTGATCAATATACAAATAACATGTTAAAGAAGTACAAAATTGTACAGTAACGTGTTATACAGCTTTATGTAAAACTTCAAGTGTAATTAAACATGAGAGCTGCGACCCTGAAAAGGAGCATAGATCCTAAGACCACAAATAATTACAAATATGGGTTGTTAATGAATGAATGAAACATTACACATTTTTAATAAAAAAAAAAGTGGACTAGGTCAGATAAAGGTGGAAAGAGGAATCAACTGAAATTCAAAGAAAGGCACACATAAAAGCAAAAGGAGCAGATGGCAGTAATACAATCATTTATGTTTGTTTCTCTTGTACAAATAGTACCATTCATATTGTTAATAAATTTAATGTTTTCTGATTATTAAAACAGGGGATTTATGTTATATTCTAAAGTTTTGGGATTTGATTAATATTATTATTGGGTTGTTAAGATTTAATTAGTTAGGATTTTATCATTTATTTATTTTATTAGAATTTTATTAGGATTTTATCATTTATGGCAACACTTATAATTTCTTAGATACCCAAATGGAAAAAAATATGGGTGCATAATTGATACGATTGCCCATTTGAATGTCATGGTAAGCTGGACTCTACCACAAACCTTAAAACAATTAAGAGGGTTTTTGGGCTTAGTTGGATATTATAGAAGATTTGTCCGTGGGTATGACGACGTTATTGCTACACCTGATATGCTTAAGAAGGATAATTTTATTTGAAGACGGAGTAGCCATTGTTCCATTCTTGAGGGCAAGAATGTTGTTGAGGGGAGGGCATTGTTATATTCTAAAGTTTTGGGATTTGATTAATATTATTATTGGGTTGTTAAGATTTAATTAGTTAGGATTTTATC
>Ga0123342_1003231_pt1 | contig 26384 bp, 19 predicted proteins | sample Turbeawhitnodule_FD_89960 | JGI IMG/M metagenome (GOLD analysis project Ga0123342, IMG submission 89960) | Root nodule microbial communities of legume samples collected from Mexico - Turtle bean Mexico white nodule | ecosystem: Host-associated > Plants > Roots > Nodule | place: Mexico: Nepantla...
AATCTTCGTCATCTTCATGTTGACTAGTACGAAGCAAACATACAATATGAGACCGTTCCTATATATTGGTATGTACCGACTAGTGCTATGAGTTTATAAACCTCAAATTATATATTTTTGACTAAATAGTATTGGTTGTTTACAGAGCTTTTTGCAACTTTCTTTCTGGAAGTGCTCATTATTCGTTTAACCAGTGACAACATTGAGCACCAAACCTGGATAATAAATGTGGCCAGATTATTATTCATGGTAGCTGCTTCAGTTCAACTGTTACATGCCATTTGCACATACAAGTAAGTTGACAAACATTAAAAAATGCTATTTTGGATATAAACTTTATATCTCAGAATTGTTTGTTAATCATGCAGGAACTATGAAACTTTGAACCATCAAATGTTGTTAACTCTAATAAATAAGGTTAACACCCTGCAAAAACAAAAAGAATTGTCATGGGACGTGGATACTGATTACGAGGATTGGTCTGAATGGGTAGATGCTGATTTACCCGATGATGTGAATTGCCTTGATGATCCTGATTATATACCTTCAGAAGAAGTTGCAGAGGATTCAATCACAGCTATGAAAAATTATAACCTACGCTCTCGCAGTCTTTTTCATTGATTGTTACCACTCCATACTAATTTAGTAATTAGAACTTTGAAGTCCACCAGTGAACATCACTTTATTCCATTAATTTATTTCATGATTCTGGACTATGTGTGTACTAGTGTTTGTAAAGGTTTTTGCAAAGATTCTTGTAAATTTTGATTTAGGTTAAGAACTGAGACTAGGGGGGGTGGCTGGTTGAGATGTTTATGGGAAAGTACTTCCTTTAGAGTGGTACTAAAATAGGTGCCACCAGCGTGCTAAATTGATTTTTGGTAGTGTGTTTGCTCACAAAGAGATGCATGACATTGATGTTTATGTGATGCAAAATTTGGAAGCGAGAAGAGCAAAGGTGGAGAATTCCAAGTTACTTTAGTTTGAGGTAAACCTATTGCTGCCTCAGTGCAAGATAGTTGCTTCAGTGGAAACACATTTTCATTATGTGACCATTTTGGTATGCTGCATACCTGCACCCATTATTATGTCTTTTGATTGTGTCTTCAAGCTTATTGCTTAGGATCCTTATGTAGCCAGGGAATGAATGTGATGTTGTGCATTCTTAAAGCTATACGGTCATGTTATAAGGACGATTTGTATGTTGAACTTTTCTGTGAATACTATGTATTTCATAGTTCTTTCGATTTTGTTAAATCAAATAATTTATTCATCTCAAAAGTAAAAAAGTTCATGCACCGAATTCCTTACTTTGATTTACTTAATTCTTTCTCTGGCACCCTCTTTTTTTCTCTATTTCTTTGGAGAATCTATTATTCACTTCCTTTTCAAATATTTCTTATAGTATTTTACTTACTCCTACAAATTAGGACTAAATTAAGGATAAACCTATAACTTAACTAATCAAATATCTCTATCTCCACACTCCCTCCCAAGTTTGGTAAAAGAATGCACATTCTCAACTTGTTTAATAATCACCCAAAAACATGGTTTGTCACAACTTCAGTAAGAATATATGCCAACTGATCTTCAGATCGAATATTTGACAATTCCAAAATATTTTTATCAACCTCTACATGTTTCATATGGTCATATTGATCAGAATTGTAAGCAATGTCGTCTAGCTTTATTATCACAATATATTTGAATGGGATGCATATATGCATACCCTACATACTCTGGAGAAGTATACAAGATACAAACATTCTTCTTTTCCAGGAGTTGGAGTTCTTCTTGAACAAAACTCCTTTTCCAGGAGAACCTTTTATGTTTGACTATGATCTTTTTGAATACTTCTTGGATGTTTGACTATGATCCCACCACTTGGGAGTATCCGATGATTTTATAGCATGTGCGTCCATCCTTATACACTTGTAGTTACCCTTTTCGAAACCTTTTGATTGCTTTCCTTGCTTAATTGTCATCATAGTTGTGAGAACAGAAATCATATATTTTGTTTTAACGTTGTTCACTGGACTGCCTCTCTCCAAATCAATGGATAACATTCTTCTAAATTAGGTGTCACTTCCTTGTCCAAGATTTCTCCACGAACTTGCTCAAAATCATCATCCAATCGAGGGATATATGAGCAAGAGTTATACTTTAAGGTAGTCTTCTTGCCACTAGTTTTTCTTCTTCTCAGGATGTAATTGTAACTTCTTTTAGCTGTCAGCTAAGTTTGTTCCCATTGATATTGCTTTTTAGGTTCATTGGAAGGGTTATAGACCTGATACGGATTCTTGGGAACCAATTGAAGGTCTCAAGTGGAAGGTATTGCCTTTGTCATTAAGTTCCATATAGTTTGTGTACGGTTTTTTTTAGAACTGTATTTAAAGGTTTGGTGTGATTATGATGCGTGTTGGTGTTAGGGAGGTGTTGACGTGATATGTGGTAGTACCTGTTCCTAAACAAAGAGAATCCTTTAAATAACGAGAAGAACAAACAACTAGTTGTTTTTATGGATATTGTTCAATAGCTTAAGCCCAAATTTACATTAATGGAAAATGTGGTTGATATCTGAAGGCTTTCTTGGGAGATATGGGTCGCCTTCTTCAAATTAATTTATCAAGCGCCTCTGGTAATTATGGCTGCAGGTGCTTATGGGCTTCCTCAGTTCTGTTTGCCCATCTTATGGGGGTTGTGCCTTTTCAGGTGATTAATAGTTAATTAAATTTTACTATTGGTGAATAACCTGTGTTAAATTTATATTTTCTTATGTGATGCAGAAGTTGCCTCAATTTCCACTCCCAACTCATGATGTATTGCGAGGGTGTTATTCCCTTCGAGTTTGAAGTATGTAATTGATCAATTATTCAACCTTTAAGAATAGATTACTTGTTAAAGGCTTGATGTGGTCTGAGGTTACCTTTGGAGACACAAAATATCACTCAGATGCTGAAGTTGCTTGTGTGCAGATTTTGGTACGAACAACACAATATTTAGCATCAAGACTCATCTGGACCATATTTTATATCCTGGTGATTATGCTCTTGCTAGTTATGAAGAAAAGGACCAAAAGAAACGTGGGAAGCCCGGTTCGTGGAAGCTTATATAAATTGAAATGGAGGTTTGTGATAGGAGAGTTGATCAAAACAAAATGATCTCAAGAATGTGAACAATTCTTGAAAGATTTGTAAAAGAAAAACCTGATATTATTTTATTTTAATATATTCTTAGACAGGTCACTAATAAGAATCGAGTAATATTAATTCAAATTGCTATAATTCTAAATACTTATTAATTAATTTTCTAAATATAAATTTAATTATGTATTCAGTTATCAAATTGGTAGATTTAGACTTTAATTGCTGGAAGAAAAAATAGCATCCCCTTTAATTGCATTATAGCACGAAATGTTAAAAGTTCCAAACTTCTAATAACTTCACCAAATTGTGCCGACGAAGGATTAAATGAAACTTCAACTCTTAATCGAATTATTAAAATATTTCATCCCATTTAACATCAAATGGCAATAACATAGTCCATGGTACTTCTGTCTAAAAACACCAACTTGCCTACTGATTAGTTCAAATAAAACATTTTGCTTGATGCTATTACGTTTCTGGTGCAATGGAATTTTAGATGCAAAGCTATCAAGTTGATCTTACTCAACACGTTACAAAAGTAAATCCTAATTCAAATAAAAGAAAAAAAAAACAATGTTGATCGTCAACAAGAAACTATTGTTTCACTAGTCGTCAATTAAACATTTTAAACCCTTCGATGATTCTAGATGACCACAAATAAATTAGAACTATCTGTCAATGATAATAAAAGTGAAAATATTAACCAAATAAAAATGGTATAGTACTGACTAGGCATTTACAGCACCAGCTAATTTAGACTATTTTCATTATATTTGCTTACACACTTACCTACAATTGACAAAAATGATCGTGTAATAGAGAAATTTCTGAAATAGAATTCATGAGCACAAGAATGCGGCCCCAAATAATGCACATCCTTGAAAATTCTTCAAAAATGGATCATTTGTCTATCAAAGGACCCCTCCCCCCAATCCCCTATATAATATTTTTAACCTAGTTTCACAATTTACTACTAGTCAGATCCCTGAAGTAAAATGTCAATCCCTCTTCATTGCTTTGGAAAAAAAGGTTCTTGCAGTTGCTATTGCAAGGTATGAGAAGACTGTCAAAGTGATGCCCCCAAATAGAACAAACCGATCATAAGCAGCATTTTGGACTGTGTAGACCCGCATACCTATTGAATTCCAGTTGCTCTCAGTCCAGACAGGGTCCACAATCCCCATTTTTTCAGAGGAATTAGGAGACAAAACATTCCACACTCCTGATTCAAATTTTAGCCGTGTTGAGTATGCTGGAACATACCTGTAAAAGATTAAACATCACATCCATTTACCCATTTATTCACATGTAAAGCCACCAAGAGAGGGCGCATTACATGCACGGTGAAACCCCCCATATGAATTAACTGCAGATCCCAAATTACGTACACCATATGTACATACTTCATGGTGCCAATTGTGATGTAAAGTTTACATATGGTATAGATTTAGAACATGATGACAAAAGCGAATGACACCATCCCATTGGAGTACAAAACGACTAGACAAATCTATATTAATACCTAGTGTGGTGATTATGCATGTGTGTGAACATGTTAGTACCTAGCTTGAAGGTGTCAAAAGCAAGTGGAGTAACTTCCAAAAATGAGTTACACACATCAGTGGCTTAGGCTTTCGTTCTCTATCATCAAGAAATACTTAAAGTGGAACAAACAAACAAAAGTTTTAGTTTTAGCGGAGTTTATAAGCTAAAACATCCAAATGTTGAATCAAACATAGCCTTTGAGAGGGAAGATACCTTGTTGTGGAGAGAGCACAAACTCCCTTTCCATCAGTCTCTACTTTGATGCAAACTTCATCTTTACCATTACAACCATGTTGACAACCTGAGCTGTTAGTCTCCCTAGGGATAGAAGTTCTGTCAGCCAGAAAATTCCAAATGAACCTGGGAACATCATTGATATATCCTGTATATGGTGTAGATGAAGGTTCATCCAAGATAACACCAACATAATGGCTTGGACAGGTTGACAAGGGTGAAATATATTTCTTCACCAATTCACAAGAGAGACCAGGATCACAGTCCAACAAGCAACCCATAAGTTGTTCAACAAGTGAGACATTGACATTTATAGCAGCCAAAGTTGGATCTTGAACATCTTCAATTTCACTAGCGAGTATGTAAAGGGTTCGAGCAACAAGAGAAGCAGCAGCAACTACAGCTGACGAATTTACATTTGCTGCATCAATCATACAAAAATAAGAATGCATGTGACATGAGGCAGCCATCAAAATGTAGGACAATCGAGCAAGTAAAAGGAAATAATGTCAAGAGCATTGACTGGCTCACATAAGTCATCAAGGTGACTGTGGTAGAACTTGTTGACAAAGACAGAGTCAAAATCTTCAAGAACAACACCAGAGATTGCAGGATTCTGATCAAAAGAGGAGGGGGAAAAAGAAGAAAAAGACCAATGACCACCGGAGATTTTTTGAATTATATGCCAATATACAAAAAGAAGTTATTCAACAAAATATTTTCAAAAAAGCAGTCAAATTCTGCCAATATGAATGATGTGAGAATTATCCATAAAAAAAATGAATTACGCTTATACAAATATGGCACATTGGGTCAACTACATCTTTCACGTAACTTATTGAAGTAGTCAGTTTTTATAACCTTTATTATTAGAGCATGTTATTGCAATTTGTCAACCCGCTCTTTGAGCATCGGTACTACTCAAGATGTGATGTTCACATTTCTAATATTATGTACACTATTATACTGAGAATCTGTATACCCAAATAAGGACAGTTCATGAGCTTTATATCAAATTAATTTAAAGAAAATGTGCAAGTATCTTGGTATATGACTGTTATGTATAGAAAAAGGTGACTTGATGAAACTTTATGATCTCTAATGTAAGATAGCATAAATAAGAATCACGAGATCAAGAAGGCTCCTTAGAACTTCTGAAACACTATTTAATAACTTCAACCAACTGACCATGTCCTTACCTTAAGAGTTGTTTACCATTTATTAATTTTCTGATAGCTATTGCTGTACTTTTTTCATAATATAATTATTTAGGGGAGGGGGCAGGAAAAAAGTTGTATTATCTATCCTGTACCTTTTCCAAAAAGGACATTAAAGATGATGGAGGTATCCCAGGATTTGAAGAACTTGCAGATGCTATCTTTACGTTTTCAGATAACAGTGATTCCTGTGCACGTTTCAAGGCAGCCAATGTCTGATTTGTGGCAGAAGAATCCTGCATTGATGATGAAGTGTTAGTCATAAGCAGATTTGGCTTATTTCTCTAATTCTGGTAGTGCATACACAGAAACTATGTAACAATACACACTATCCAACTAATATTTCAAAATTTATAATAAAAGCAATGAATGTGCACATAGTTGAAATATCAATCAAGATTACTCACCCCTTCTGTATGAGCAAAAAATTTGTTAACACCTTCACTGAGACCCTTTCCAACAGAACCAATTTCAATGACCTGTGAAATACCATTCAGGAAAGTGTAAGGTTATTAGCAGAAAAAATAATCAAGAAGAAGCATTTATAAAAAGTCTGGCCTATAGATTTAAATGTGACACAGTAGATCCCCTCCAATACTTCCCAGCAGTCATATTTACAAGGAAGATTAGAAATACCGATTCGATTAATCCCTGATTAAGACCATGAACAGCATCTGAGTGCAAGTCAAGTTCTACCAAAAATCTCCTACTTCCAAGATAACCCCATGCCTCTCCAGTGAAAACTGCGAAAACAAGCTGCATTGAGTTCAAGAATTTATCAGCAATCAAGTGTAGACTAGGGGAAATATGTCAGTAAAGTACTTGGTTTTAGAGCATTAACAGATTTTAAAAAGCAACCCTGGAAGTTGAAAAGCATAAAGCACCAAACAATAGGAACCATAATGCTTCTATGTATGATAAACCTCATACAATTACTCGTTTATATACCCACACCCTGGTATGATAGCCACAGTAAGTTTCCTGCCATTAGTGAATTAGTGCACTTCCACAAATAATTCAAATCTCATAACAAAAGGGAAGGATAGTGGATAATTATCTCCCATACCCCGAGAAGATAACCAGTAATTAAGATATTGACCTATCAGGATAATATCCACGACGAAGATCTTGGGGTGTGCTTAAATGAGGGATTTTACAATTTTAGAGATTTTGAAATGCTTTGAAATTGAATTGCTTTGGTTTAAATTCCTATACTTTGTAAATGATTTGTTTGGATAAATCAGTTCAAATTTCTTAAATTTCAAATTTTGGATAGGTTCATTCGATTTCTACCAGTATAAATTGAAATTTTAATGTTAAACATCAGTTCATTTTAAATATTTAATGTAAGAGAAGAATATAGAAGAGAGAACATAAAGAATTTTAAATTCCTATCTTGTAGGTGGAATTTCAAAATTTTACAAGTTTAAGTAATCCAAATACTCATAAAAAAATTATAGAATTTCAATTTCTTTTAAAATACCATATTCAAAGAAAATAATTTTCAATAACGCATATTAAATTATCTAAAAAATTAATTGTTCTCTAAATTTTTTCCATCCAAACACTGAAGACACAAAAAAAGTTAGATAAACTGAAAGCTAAATGATAATATGAACAAATTGAGGATAGATTTACATGATCAAAAAACTTAAATTAAAAAAAAAAGTTAATATCCGTGGACCATCCCGAACACACCTGTTTACTAAGGTCACCAAGACCGTCCAAATGAGAAAGTGCATCAACAGCCGCTAGTAATGCAATTAAACCCTGTCCGTATCCAATACATTAGACTATAATTTGATTTAAGGACAAGCACATATCATAAAGAAACACAAAATGTGGCCAGAAGAAATGGAGAGAATTTAGTAGATGCACTTTCACTCACAGAAATAGGGGAGTCTGCCCCAAGGCTTTTGTCCCGAAAAAATGAAGCAGAATCCATGGAGGCCACTGTCAATAAAATGGGCTTAGACTGTTGTAAGGAAGAAGTGTTGATCGGAGGAAGAGATGACCAGACACTGCCTTCCATACGAAACATACACAAAATTAACAACGAATATAACAGTAAAATTATAATTTTATCAGCAAAAATGAGAAGTGAAGGATGTTAAAATATTCCTCATATGGATCCGGGACAGTCCATTTCCACTACGGGAACAATGTGAGACTAAATATTTTCTTTTCAAAGATAGTATCAATTTATCTAATCTAATAATGGACACCATATTCACATGGGCAATTTACTGCATTCTTTATCCAGTACAGTACATAAATAAGCCTTTCTTACATCAATATAAACTCAAAGCTGATCATATTTTATATATGCCAATATTCTACACAGATAAAAGGATTACTTTCAAGACTACAAGAGAAATTTTCAGGGAAAAATCTGAAAATTTGGTGTCTTGACTGTGTTGCCTGATTAACTACGAATCTAATTTAGTATCACTATAAAGTAGAGTCCAAGAAACTTCACCTGTATCCACCTAAAGGAAGGCAAGTTTCTTCTTTTAAACAAGACTTTGAATCAAGTGTCCCAGATTTCACCGTCTAATTGAAGGTAACAAAAAAAGAAGTAAATAATGAAACATTTTTCTTCATAAGATGGATAAAACATTTTTTTACAAGAATCTGAATAACACCTGCATCACCAGATCAAACTCAGCCACATTAGAAGTATAAGCTTTCCTTTTGTCCTCATTCTTTGTTACAAACTGTACAAACAGTAAAGAGAGAATCAATCAAATTAATTTTTACATACAAGAAATAACAGAATTCATCAGTTCACTACAAAATTAATGGCAATGGAATTAACAATACCACAAAAAATTGTGAAGATTTGTGTAGGTTACTATATATATATATATATATATATATATATATATATATATATACAACCAAGTTTTTTCCTAGGGGCAGTTGGCTGTACGGGTCAAATTCTCAAGTTAACTACTTTTATGAGTTTAAGATCCTAGGTTCAGATAACAAGTTAACTCATCAATCTTTTTTTTTGGATAAACTTGCATGAAATCTCAAATAAAAAAGCAAGTAATTAAGTTTGAAATCAAATATAATTGTTGCCCCCACAATGATTGTTTTATTAAGATTCAAATGCTTTGAAGTTGGCTCCTTTCTTAAAGGTTGGCACTTTAGGAATTTATGTTTTCATTAATTTACTCATGACATATTATCATACTTTAGGTCATTTACCACTTTGCTATATTATGAAGTTAAAATGTTGAATTGTTGTTATATATTAAAAGTATTATCTTATGCATATATGTCATCAACAATTTTTAATATGCTGTAATCTTATACGATTTTACAATTTTTGTCTTCGGAATCTAAACAAGTTTGTGCAGACTCTCGAGTTTGACAACGATATGGATCAATTAACTGACTCACTACATTCTCAAAGTACAATGAATCATCACCAGTACTTTTGCAAGTATAAGAGCATGAGAGAACCAAGCAGTACCTCTTTAAGAGTCTTTGACCCACTTTCAGTGAGTAAAAACACAGGAAAACTGTAGGATTTCCACATAATACCCGAACCCTGCACAAGTTGAGCCAAAAATAAAAATAAAAACATAAAGATATTAATCATTCTAAAAAATTGAATCTGATGTCTCAAGACTGTAAAAGCAATAGGATTAGCTAATATCCAACAAATAATTGATAAAATTCCACCACAGATCTTTTGAATTCATCTAATATATATATGCTTCAGAACATAATTCAAGGCATTTTTGGTCTATTTATTTACTTACTAAATAATAGCTCTATGACACTAGGTTTTAACAATGTATATCCATTAAAATTAAGAACTTCATAAAAACCTAATTTGCATGATCAAATCAAAGTTGGAAAATGATTATTGGTAACAAGCAAGGATAAAAAAGAAAGGACAAATAATGATGATGTCATGAGCTATAAATATGCCAATAAACTTGATGAAAAAGGGCAGCTCATATCTTACAATTGGATTCCATTCATAGCCGGTATTATGGTAAGGCGCAAATTGACCTTGTGGAAACTTTTGATCGGGAGAAAATCCTAAACATGACAGAAAAAAAGTATCACTGACAGCTCTATAAACAAGGATCAGTCTATCCTTGTTTGAAAACAAACGAGGAGCAAATCAATGATTTCTACCATTTAACTTATTCTGCAAATCAGTACTTGGTTCCACAAGTACACCGCTGACTTTACTAGCAAATCTAGAGTCATCTGATATTCTGAAAGGGAAAATACGTATTCAGAAAACAAGCACAATTTGACTAATCACAAGTGAATATAGAGTAATAACAACCAGCGTCACTTAAAAATAACTAAGCACGGATAACATTTCTTCGCGAAGTTACAAAGATTTCGCAACTACAGTTAAAACTAAAATGCAATAAATTACAGCACCTCCTGAAACAGAAACGTTGAATTATGATACCTAGTAAAGAGAATTGGAAACTCCTCCAGTGACACCAGTATAGCAGACGGCTCAGCTATTTTGTCAACATTTTCGAACCGTACAATAGGAGCCACAACCTTATCCCGTCCAGGATCTAACAATTCGAAAACAATAAAGCAAGGAAAATTCACCGGCACAGCAAACATCGTCATCGTTTATATTTAACTCGCAATTAATCCCTAAATCGCAGTTAATAACAAAAAAACGCGAATGAGAGAGAATGCGAGAGCGAGACTCACTAGAACAACCGATGTTTCCAGAGAGATTCAGCAGCCGCACGCAAGGATATCCTTCGATGGAAGCATACATAGTGTTCTGAAGATCGGGAACTGATTCCATGGAGCTCGATTGTCCTGCAGAAAGAAAACGCGATCAGTGAGAAATAACAGTTCAAACGATGCTTAGTGACGATATCGTGAATCGAAGAGTGAAGTCAACGAGGTACCAGAGGAGCGGAAGGGAAGGTGGAAGGTAAAGAGGAGGAGGCAGAGAGAATGAACGAGCAGCGCCATGGATGACTAAACCCTAGTGAGAATGGTGCATGAGCTGGTGCATTAGCGGGTGCGAGAGTGTGGATTTTCTTCTATGCCGTCTTCTCAACTTCCTTTCTCTGATTTGGAATTGGTTGGATTCTCAGAATTCAGAGAGATCAATAGCAATGAAGCAACGTACGGTTTAGATTCTGCTTCCAAAGGACAACTGCTTTGTGCTAGGTACTTGGTTCTACCACTTCATCAAAATCCAATACAAAATTATAAATTTATTTCGTGATTTTTGTTCTAACTGGTTGCACATATTATTTATAGTATATAGTTTATACAATAATTTAATTTGTAGGTACATATTTCACATATTTTATAAAAGAAAAAGAATATTCACTTTTTAAGCTGTCCTCTTATTACAAATCGTGGTGTTATCGTTTAATTACAAAGCATTATATGATAATTTTATTAATGATTATCTTAATTATCTATGAGCTATTAGGATTGACTAATTAGTGAGATAAAGACACCAAGAAGTAATATATATTTTACTTTGTTGTTCAAGAAGTAAAGACAAATTATCTATGAGTGATGTTAAAGACAAATTAGATTATAATTTAATTATATCTGTGACGGTGATAATTACACCAAGAAGTAATATATATTTTACTTTGTTGTTCAATGACAAAAATTAAATTCACATCAGATAACATTTAAACTTATTTTATATACTAATTGCTTTTTATGCATAATCATTCGTAAAAATAATTGATTAAATAAAACTTTGGTTCTTTTTGTTTTTTACTCTTTATGTATGATTTTTGTTTCTATAACTATTTTTAAACGAGTTATTGTAATTTTAAATATTTTCAAGTACAGTTACATGTTAAATATATTTATATTTAAATAATTATACATGTAACTAGAATGTGTTTTTTTAAGAAAAAAAGATTTTAAATTTATATTTCATAAAGAAAAATTGGATCAAAATATCAATTAATTCTACAATTCAGATATGTAAATTAAAAGAATATATTTTAAAGGTATTTTTGGATCCATAAGTACAATACATATTCTATAATTTAAAATGTTTTTTTTTTAAATAAAATAAGATTTTCGTCTGAACTATGAGTGTGTCAGGAGAAACTATCGGAATGTATTTTTTCCAATTTTAGATTTTCATATTTTGAGAATGAAGGGTGTTTTTGGAAATTTAAAAAATATGTAGAGTGCAGGTTAAAAATGTTGGGTGTAAAAAGAATTTTAGTTAATATAATTTGAATTTTTACTAGTTCAAATAATCTTGGCCCATGGTGGACCAAATTGGTTTGTATGCCTTTTACTATATATTTTCATAAATAATAAAAGTAATTAAGGATTTGAAAGTATAGTCTTGACATCGATTTGGTAAGATAGGTTTACATTTTGATGGATTCATCACTATTTTTTGTTTTTTTGTTTATTAAAATTAACTTATTAAAATCAAAATAATAAATAATAATTTAAAATATACAATTTCACGTGTTGTGTTCTATTGTTGAATCCATTTTTTCATACTAAATTTAATATTATATACCTTGCTAATGTTTTTTTTTATGATTCATTCGGGAACGGTAACACGAATGGATGTTAGATTAAATAAAATATTTTCGTACATAAAGCTGTATTAAAATTATAGCCAAAAGATAATTATTAATACGACTAAAAATATATCATATTTACTTAAGCATAATCTAGTTAAATTTGATATAGGTGTTTTTAGGATATGTCTCAACCTTTTTAAAACAATTATTTTATGTTAGAATCTGTATTATATATTAAAAAATTATATTGAGTAGTGAATTTTTAACTCAATCTTATAAAGAGATTTTACGTACTTATATATTATATATTGTGAAAACTTCTTATTTTTAATCAATATCTATTTATATACTATAAAAATATTATATTTTCAGTATTTTTTTTTTATTTTTTTTTTCTCCAATATTTTATCTCGTGTATAATTCCATATTCTCATGCATAAGTGATGAAGATCTGCCCCTTTGCCCAAGGTATAGCAATAATAGTGATTAATGACAGTTAATCAGATAAAGGTATTTTCTGTAATAGAAATATCATAGGGATAAAGTGATTTAATGATGTCATAATTTTGATTCTATAAACAAGAACTGTGGCATCTAACTAACTCATATTGCCTTGTAAAAATATATGACAATGAATTTAAGATTTTTGAATTATTAATTACATTACTACTGTATTGACTGAGAATATGTTTTTCCAATGCATTCCGATTCTAGCCATTAAATTGCACACTTGCATTACTTATTATTCCGTTCGAATATCTTAGTAAGAAATAAATTCTGTATCCTCCATTGATGGAAAGGCACTTAAACTCAACATCTCCTATTTGGTAACATATATTTGGTATTGAATGGTCCATGTCAATGTTGCGAACAGTGACTCAACACAAAATAAAATTGGTTACGACAAAGTGATCTATATAAAGATGAGAATGCTAGAACAAGGGAACCACAACAACAACGTTTTCAAGTTTCATATAGTTCTAACTGTCTTCTCATCAGCAGCATGACTAGAAAGAAGGTGAAGTTGGCATTCATAGCCAATGACTCAGCTAGGAAGGCAACGTTCAAGAAGAGGAAGAAGGGTCTAATGAAGAAGGTGAGTGAACTTAGCACCCTCTGTGGGATTGATGCATGTGCTATAGTTTATAGTCCTTATGATCCTCAACCCGAGGTTTGGCCATCCCCAATGGGGGTCCAAAGGGTGCTTGCCAAGTTCAGAAGAATGCCTGAATTGGAGCAAAGCAAGAAGATGGTGAACCAAGAGAGTTTTCTGAGGCAGAGAATCCTAAAGGCCAAAGACCAGTTGAAGAAACAAAGGAAGGATAATAGGGAAAAAGAGATGACTCAGCTCATGTTTCAGTACCTTAGTGCTGGTAAAATTATGCACAATATAAGCATGGTTGATTTGAATGATCTGGCATGGCTGATTGATCAAAATTTGAAGGACATCAACAGGAGGATTGAGGTGTTGACTAAGAATACTCAGAGTCAAACCCAAGTTGCAGCACCAGCGGTGACTGATGTTGTTGCCAAGATTGAAGACAAGGGACAAGGGAGTCATAATGGTCAGGGATTTGACATCAACATGGATCTCATGCACAAGCAGAACTGGTTTATGAATTTGATGAATAGTGGTGGTGGTGGTGGTGGGAATGAGACTATGCCTTTTGGAGATGTTAGTCACCAAAATGGCTTTTGGCCAAACCCATTTTTCCATTGAAAGATGTCACGTGCTTGGTTTGATGTCTTGCTATCATTGCCATTCACTTTATATGTGTCTGGGCATGAGAATAAGTGACCAGGGAATCATGGTCAAAAAGGGTTGTTAAATAGAATAAACACCTTCTGGTGTGGCTGTTTATTTTGAAGATTTGGTATTCACTAAAATTATTATTTAGAAAAGGAAGCATGTTTACCTTCCGATGTGTAAACCTATTTCAGAAAAGTTGTAAATTACTTTATCCCATAAATTAATTTATAGTTTCTTATCATGTTCTTGAAAAAATTTCATCACCTTTCATAATATGAATACACTTTACTTGTTTAGCAGAATCTAAAATTGAAATACAGAAATAGGTAGCTTGAAAGTAATAGTAAGTGCTGGTTGTTTGAGATATGATGCCACTGATATAAAGCACATGATTGGTGTGCTTGGATGCAAACTTTATTGGAATATTTTAGTTTCACAGTGGGATGTTCTTTATTTAAAAAAAAGATTTCATGCATCATAACTAGGATTGTGACCACACCATCATTACTTCCACTCTTAATCATCACCACCACCTCCGCTATAATAGAAATCGTGTCCCAAGTCAAGGTATTTTTGGCCTCATAATGTCCCAAGGACTATGACAAATTTCCTTCATTTGTTTATTTTCAGCATGCCTCTTAACTATTATTCTTCCATATTATATTGCAAAACTTTTGGGTTTCAGAGGAAGTTTGTGATAGTATAAACTCTTGTATCAGGAACTTTACGAGGCAGGGTAGTTCTCAGTCTTCTACCAATTGGAACCTTGTGAAGTGAGAAAGCATTGCTCAGACAAAAAAGAAATGACACCTTGGTAAGCATGTGAGGGATCTGATGTGTAGGAAGGACAAGCTTCTATATACCTGGGGATAATTTTCTCATGCAGTTAAAATTCATATGCAAGGACTCAGTTTTCATGTAGGCAAGGGGATGTTTCTCGTTGGTGCTATTTGAAAACATGGTTCAGTATGTAAATAGAGTGCTGAGTATATTTTAATTTGGACTTCTTGTATGACTGGTGCTCATTTTGCAAAGGATGGATATAAGTAGCATCAGGAAAAAATCATGAAATGTTCATATATAAGTAGCTGCAAACAAATGATGTCAAATTACAGTGTAATGTTCATGTTTTAATATACAAGAGTGAAAAGCTCAACTAGCCTAGTAATTTGAAGAGTGAAGTACTTTTTAGTTTTACCCTAAATACTATCAACATGTTTTAGCATAAAGATGCTTGAATTGGCTTTAGCAGTGTCATTGAATGGTGTAATTTTTCTCATCACTGCGTCTTTTTGTACATTTGATTATTCTTTTTTTCAATTGCTTGTTGGTTTTATGGAAGTTGCTTCAGAATCAATCGGAAAAAATGCAATACACCATATGAAACACAATGACACAATTGTATTTGCCACAATAATGATTATTGTATTCTAACTAATTACATGGAATCAATTTTCCAAAGAATGAACTGAAAGAATCAATTGAATGTTTGAGCCTACAATTTCTATGCTTTGTTTGTGTGTGTATCTTTTTACATCAAAGAATTATGTTTGAGTAAAATCAGAATGACTTCTTAAGATACTTGAAATCCGATGATGAGTCAGTGCACTTGGCTTTGTTCCTATAACCGTTCAACAGTTTCAACAACTCTGTAGCATTCTCCTTTGTTCTCTCATCACAACCAACCTGCAGCAAAACCAAGAGCTTTTGAAAAGCCCCAAGTTGAACTGCCTCAATCAGAGCCTCTTCCTCCTTCTTGTCAGAATTCTTCTTAAGAATAGAGACAGCAAAACTTGAAGCCAATGGTGACACCCTCAAAAGCTTCTTAACGACAAGAGGCAAAGTAAGAGCATTGTTTTTAACAACCTCCTTACCCTTCTGGATATCACAAATGCAATCCAACACCCCAAGTGCCTTCTCACACACCCCTTTCTCTCCATCAACAATAGCCTCTAGCAAAAGTGAAACCAAATCCAATTCCACAAATTTTTGAGCAATTTCCCCTCTGTTCTCAGCAGATGACACCAAGTTAAAAATTGTTGTCAAACAAGCCTTGGTGGAAGCACTCCCAATAGGCTCCCTGATCATAGTAACCAAAGCTTCAACAATTTTTCCAACTTTGGCCAATTCTTGAACACACACTTGCCTGAGCAACAAAGCAGCACTTTGCCTTGATGCAAGGTCTTTCCCCTCTAGAAACCAGACCATGCAATTCAATGAAGCCTTTGAACTCAATTTAGACACACCCTCTTCCCCAAGTGGGATCATCCATGTGAGCACCTCCAAAATCTCCTCCAAAACAACCACATGCTTGTCAAAAGAGTCACCCCTTGAGAAACAATCAAAGGCATATGCAAGAACTGCATCGGGACTATTGCCAGCATCAGTTCCAGAATGATTCCCAATTATGAACCTCTTGTTCCTCTCATCTCTCCCCCAAACCTTAATCTTCCCAACCAACTCCTGGCACTTTTTATCATCCCCACGCTGAGAAGCCGACAAGATCCTCGTACATGTCTGAGAAACGTCGTAGCTGGAGACAGGAATCCGAGGAGTGGGGATCCTCTGAAACCCATAAGAGCTGTTTTCAACACACCAATCCTGAATCATCCTACGAATGACATGGTTGGGGATGGTGTCAAAGGTTGTGAGCACCTGGTTGGTGACGGGGCAGGTCTTGTTCCCTCCCTCAATCCACTTCTCAATGCTGACCCTGTCGTAGGTGATGCCGGTCGATAAAGTGACCGGGTCCGTCATCAACTCCAAACTCACCGGACACCGAAAGTGGTTGGGGATGACAACCTCCACCTCCAACTCACCACCACAACCATAACCTTGAATCTGTCCCTTCTCCTTCTTGGCACGACGGAAAACGTTTCTTCTAGTCCAAGACAACACCATTTTGATGATGATCTTACTACAAACAAAGCAAGTTGTTTCTCTGTTTCCTTGGTTTGGTGTGAATTAGAATTTGATATGAACAAAAAGGAGGTTGTGTGGTTGGTATATATACGTGGAGGAGGGTGTGAGATAAGGAAGGGTCATAAAGGTGGCACACGGGTCAAAGCTAGCTAGGTGAGATGCGTGGTTCAACCACGAATGTTTCAAATCAATTCAACTCAAATAATAATCTATTCTATATATTTGGTGTGTCAGAGAGCTTTTCCACGTTGACCGTTGAAAGTTTGAAGGCGTGTGAGGGTAAGGTTGGGATTGAAGGAGAAGTGTGATTTAAACGCTCTTAACAAAGTAGTAGTTGTAGGATATTATAGTAGCTGAAAGTATATTAGATTCAGAACAGAGAATTTTCTGGTGTAGCACTGCGCGTTGTGCCAACGCTGTAGCGCGTTATAGTAGCCGTGTAGGCGCAGCAACTTTTCTATATATAAATTTATCAAATTACCTTCAAAATCAACTTAATTAACCTATTTTTATCTATAGATATTTTATTTCCCAAAAATTAATATTATTCCAGAAATATTTTTTAGGTTTAATTACCTTTTTCGTCCGCTAATAGTCAATTTGGTACCGTGGTTTTTGAAAAATTCAATTTGGTCCCTAAGTTTTTTAAAATGTATTCAAAATGATCATTTTTTGTTAAATATTACCAAACGGCATTAAATGATGCTTATGTGGCAGACACGTGTAAGTTACGTGGATTTGTGCTTACATTACTTTGGTGAATACTGAATTAGGGTTTAGGTTATTCAAATTGGGGATTTCGAATTTCTGATTTAGGGTTTCTAATACGAAGATTGCTCCCTTAGTTAGATTCTTAGATTCTGTGGTGCGCTTCCTTGCTTCGATTGATTCCATTCGGATTCTGTTGTGCTTTCCTCATTCGATTCTGTGGTGCGAGTGAAATAAAAAACAGAACCACTGTGAAACTAATTCAAAAATTACTAACCTTATAAAAGAGCAACCACAATGGATCGCAATCGCTCCCCCTTCACCACCTTTGGACCGCACACATAATTGCTCCTCCAAATCGACCATGGGAATGCAACTCACCATCGTAACTCACGATCGCACCACATAATCGAATGAGGGGAGCACACCTCCGAATAGAATCGAAGCAGGGAAGCGCACCACAGAATCCAACCAGGGGAGCAATCCTCATATCAGAAACCCTAAATCAGAAATTCGAAATCCCCAATTTGAATAACCTAAACCCTAATTCAGTATTCACCAAGGTAATGTAAGCACAATCCACGTAACTTACACGTGTCTGGTCTGCCACATAAGCACCACTTAACGCCGTTTGGTGATATTTAACCGAAAGAACCATTTTGAATACATTTTAAAAAACTTAAGGAGCAAATTGAATTTTTTAAAAATCACTGTACCAAATTGACTATTGACTATAAATATAGGGACGAAAAAGGTAATTAAACCTATTTTTTATTAACAAAGTATAATCATCATGTGGTAGAATTTATGATTTTCACATAGTCTCCCACCCTTATGACCATTTCCACATCTTTATTATGAAAGAACTTTTGATGTATTTTCTTTTTCAGTGCATCTGTTATTACACTCTTGGGCCTATCTACACCATTAGGATAATCTTTTATACATTTTTCCTTTTAGTTAGCCTCTCACACTCAATAGTGTATCCACACCCTTCTGAAAGAACCTCTAATTCATTTTATCTTTTAATGGTTCCCTCACACCCTTGGGTGCATACTTGTAGAAGAATCTTTGATACATGTTTTCTTTAGTGTAACTCTCACACCCTTGTGAATGTAAAAATTTGATTTGAAGTTGACTTTGTTTCGGTTCTCGGGGATGTGTTGGACATCTCTAGGAATATTTAATTAGAAGATATAGATTTATAAGTCTCAAATTGTTTTTCTTATGATTGAAGAAGCAAAATAGTTCATTACGTGAAAAATGATACAGAAATCACGGTTGAAGGTCAGAAACTTACTGTAGAAAATAAACATGATTTATTTGGAAAACACAGAACCTGGAAACTTGTCCTCTCACAGTAATTATACAGAGAAAAACAGCAAACTAAGATTTTGTAAGACGAAAACCTGAGAACAAAATTACATGAGATCAGCAAGTTTGATAATGAAAGTGATGAATCTGACACCATTGCCTTCATGCATGTCCTACTGTACAGGAATATGGCTTCAAAGTTTCAATGTCAACTCAGGTGTTGAGTTCTCTATGTCAGCCGGTGGATGATTCACCCCAATAAAACTCAAATTAGAGCTTCCACTGAGTGTGAAATTCTGATGAGTATGGCCTCCCTTATTGGGAACCTGATGGTAACTACCTTGCCACAAGAGTTCTGCCTCATCCTCCTCCAAGAACATTGGAAGACCAATATATCCTTGCTCAAATCTTGCACTGCTTTTCATCTCAGGAGGCCTCATTGTTGGTGAAAAGCCGTGGTGCAGTGAAGAGTGTGCCTTTATCCCTAAGGACCTGAAAGAACCGTGAAGAGGGAGAGATGCTAGACTGGCATACCTCTCAGAGAGAAACCCCATGCGCAAGGCTCTCTTTGCTAATGTTCTTTCTCTCTTGTGCGCATTTTGGTGGCCTCCAAGAGCCTGAGAGCTGAAAAACTTGCGGTTACAGTAGTTGCAAGAGAAGACCCGTGGCATGGTTTGAGAGGGAGGATCGTTGTTGCTCTCGCTAGCAGTGCTTGAGGATGAGAGTCCTGATGAATCTGCAACCACCAACTCATTGTTGTTGAAGTTGAGAGTTAAGTCAAGGGAGATAGCATCTGAATGGAGATGAAGTTCTATTGGTTTCGTGACATGGGAAGAGTTGGTGAGGTTGTCACTGCAAGGACCTGCATAGGTTTCTTGAATAGTTATGTTGGAAGCAACCTGGCTGTTAACTTCAGATTCATGTTCTGCTGAGGCCACCAGTTCAAGATCAAAGTGTTGTTTCATGATTTAGCAGAGCTAAGTTCCAAACTAGTTGACCAAACAAGTGAAACAATCCACCCTCACAATAAGATCCATTTAAGAGCTTGCAGTGAAATAATTGATTGGTCCTGCAATGAAAATCCAACAGTTAGTAAGTCTCATAAAATGAAATTCTGAATTCTTGACTCAGTTTGACAACAAGCATATAAAACTGCTCATCCGTGTATGTTGGTTTTTTGATCCTGCGGAAGATTATTAGTTATCCACTATGGGGAGAGAAACAAACATGCTATGCTTTATTTTTTCTTTGTGGAGAACGTACGCTTAGTGGTGGCAGCCTGGCACAGATACACATTTTCATTGACATGGAAATGATGGCATGTTTTGTGATTCAAGTGCCTTGATAAGTCTACTTTCTGCTAAAAAGCATTTGTACTGGGCACTTCGTTTTGCGTTATGCTGGCCTACCTAAATAGTAAAAGAAGCAGGTACTAACATCATGCATCATGATTCGAAATTTTTGGTATATTGGTTGAACACAGAAATGTACAATAAAAGCCCCTGGTACCTCATCTTCTTACTAACAAATGGGACTCATCTATGATTTGATGAAAATCTACAAAACCAGATTCTTTTTCCTTTTTTTTCTTTTTGTAGTCTCCCTCAGTTGATAGAGTTATCTATCCCTAGCCTATTCTGCTCTTTGTGGCTCTTCTAAGAAAGAAAAAGCCAATAAAACAAGAATCCTAAATGTATGATTGAAATTTAAAGTCGAACTAGATACTTATAACTAGTTTATTTTGGAAATTCCCATGAACTCTTCATGCAAGGAACTGTTCCTGATTGAATCTTGCCTGCATATGTTTATTATCTGGCCCACTTCTTTGTAAGTATGTGAAAATCTGGAATAAGGTAGATAGGAGACATGTCATGAACTATAAGTTGACCAATAAATAGTGAATTTATATTCACCTTGTACTGAGCACTATCATGGATCCATAAAATCAAATGCCTATTACTTAATTAGTAACAACCTCCTCAGTTATGATCTGATATCAATCTGGAATTTTTATTAAAGATTTTCTATGTACAGATTTTCAAGAACCAAATCACCTATGAGTAACATTAAGACAGTAAAAGATAGGGTGAGTGAGTAGCTACCTGTTATTGTTAAGAAAAACCAAAATATAAAAAATTGAGGAATAACAACTTGTGCATATCCCAAGTCAGAGTTGCAAGCAGATACTTGTTTCATTTTCTTCAATGCCAATTCTTGGAGGGAAATAAGAATTACTTGTAATAATATATACTGAAAGGAAAGTCAGTTTAGAATTTGGTGATGGGGTAAACAAGGCAAAAGTAGAGCACAGAAGGGTTGATGCAACGTTTGAAGGTAGGATACTAGGATCCATAAAACATGTGGTCTTTCCAGTGATTGAAACTTACTTGTTCAGAAACCAAGAAAGAGACCAAGAAACAAGCAGAAAACGAAAGCAAGAAGAGAAGTAGCAAACATCACATAACCTCTCTCAAGTAAGTTTGAAGATGAAGTGAAAGTAGCTTGCTTCCAAGATCACCAATGAAAACTGCTTTGAAATTGAAGACATGAATGGTGCATCTCCCTTGTTGCTTCTCTTGGAGTGGTTGATTATGAGAAGACAAAAACAAATCTATGTGGTTTTCATGTTCCTTAAACACTAATAGAGGGAGGGTAGAGTGAGAGCTAAGAGGCTTTATGTTCTAACATTAAAAAACAATTTAAGTGAAAAGGAATAATAATAAAAAAGAGTAAACAGAGACAGTGAGATTGTGGGTGTTTAATTATGGGAAAACAAAGGTAAGGGACTGGTGGATTGGGAGACGGAGAAATCAGAACAAAAGGTAGTGGGAAAAAACAAATTTTAAAAGAGTATAATGGATTCATAGTTTTTTCTTCTACAAGATTTGTTGAACTAATTTTATTTTTAGATAAATTATTAAATCTTCTATTATGATGGTATCTAATCTGTCCATTTATTTTAATCTACCCAATAATGTTGACTCTAGTGTGAATATACATTTATATTAAGAATTTAGAGAAGAAATATATTATTCATAACATTGTAATAATTATATCTAATTCTACAATGTGTTTTGGAGAGAAAAAGAATGCTGAAGTTTTGGATAGTTAAGATAATACTGAATAGAAAAAAAAATGTTACTTTCGCAAGTATAAAGATACTAATTTATAAAAAAAAATTCACATGGATTCATATTTTAATAAATAATTATTTTTTTAATTTAAGTTTTCAAACTACCATAAAAAATGTATTATGACTCTTCATATAAAACTACAAACAATATACATTTTTTTAATTTTGTATAAGGATAAACTCTAAATTAGAATTAACATATTTATTTATTTATTTATTTATTTATTTATTTTTATTGATAAAAAGATAAAAAAAAAGTATGAAATGAAAGTATGAAGAAAGGAGTTTCTACCCCATGCATTGTGGACTTATCTGAACCACTTTTGGAGTGGGCAAGAGAGAGAAACAAAAAGAGAGACAAGAGAATCTTTGGTGGGAACAAAGCTTCTTCTCATTTCTTCCCCATACTATGTTCAATCAACCTGCTTCATCTTTTTACCCCTTTTACATACGTCATGGAACCAATCACATCTTTTCTTTCCTTTCTCTTCAAACACAAAACGTTCAAGGTTGTTTGATAACTTACATTAGAAGGAGAATTATTTACTGAAATATGAGTCTATATGTAGTTGTTAAAAGTAATTATTTTAGTCATATATAATGTCAATTTTTTTTATCAACAATAAAGAATAAATTAATATAAACCATTTCAGAAACGGTCCAACCCTTATACAAAATTAAAACGTACTAATAAACTTTCCTCTAACATAACCAACAAGCCTCCAACCAACAAAAGCAAGCTCGTGAGAACAACAAAGAAATAAAAACACATCAATTAACTAATCTCATACAAAACAAAGAATCAAGACATCAACTAGAATAAGAAAAAAAAGATGAAGATGTCTTGGATGTGACCCATGACCAAATCTTTGACTAGGCAAGAGCAAAATTTATGAGACATCAACCACACCACCTTTAAATTTTATTCATATGCTTCCAAATCTCACTCACTACTACAATCCAGCACTACCCAAACATCATCAACAGATTCAGACGTTCTACCCAACTTAAACTGTAAAAAATGATAACATTAGTCATTGTGATCCAGACCAGAGACTTCACTCATAGCCAAACATAACATTGACTAAGCAAAAGTAAAAAAAAAATAATGTTAGTTAATAACTAATGTATACAAAGTGAAAATTTTGACACTATTGTAGTTTAGCTCTTGAAGAAAATTGTTTTATAATACCATGTTTTCGAAAATTCTCATTATAAAAAAAATCCAAAACTTGATATTTGTATTTGGAAACAGTAATCAAGATTTTTATATCGACGTCTTTGTAATTGATAATGTATTCGTAAAGTTGTTGCAATATAAATTGACGTGATACATTAGTGATGTAAATTAACGTACTTTTTTTATCATTGAAGGTATGGTTTTAAGATTATTGTGTGGTATAACTTTATTGGGTGATAGGATTTTGTTCTTCATTGTAATCTTTAAAGGAGCAACACGGTGCATAGTTGGTATAGTATAATTGATTAAAAATTCAAAGCAAATATTCTATTGATTTTGTTTTGCACTAAAAAACTTCTGTGAGCTTGAAGAATGCCTACTAATTAGTCCATTAAGGCTAAACACATTTTAAAAGAGATTAGTGATTTTTTTTGAATCATATCACGCTAATCCAGAAAAATATTTGTAAAACAGAAAAAGAAAAGAATCCCTTGAGAAAGTAGAGAAAGATAACATGCGTGTTCTGATTTATTCAATCACAGAAATGGCACGTGAGAAAGTGATGGTCCACCTTTTGGTCATGCCAAACGGAGACATGTCCATGTTTCCGCCGCTTACAGCACTTCCCATAAGCATCTTCAAACATTTCTCTCGGTTTCACTTTTCAAGATCTCTCATCATGGAATACTGATTCTACAGTGTTCATTAGAAAAATTTATTCGTGTACTATATTTCAGATACATATGCATAAGGAAAACATGTTTTTGTTATTCAAAATTGTTGCTGACAATAGTCCAATAACTTAATTCAATTCTTTAAAAAAAAACTTCAAAATATATGCAGTATTCCTGGAACCAGAATTATAGAAGGAAGAGACCAAATGTATTGTAGAAAATAAATTTCATATAATCTAATGGATATTTATAACTGTTCATACAAAATATTTATGATATTAACAAGAATTAATTACTTTTTTCTGTGCCTAAATTCGGAATAAATTTATTTTATTGAACGCCTTATATTCCTTCTTAACCATTGTAACGGTTAGTCTCTCTTTTAATAAACGTTATGCTTTACAACTTCATTTTCACAATCTTGCAAACGCACCGTTTCTACCCTTCAGGTTTGTCCCTTCAGTTTTGTGAAGTGCATGCATTCATGCAACTTTGTGATTGATACGTGCATTCTCATACACATAGGAAGTGTAAATTTAGTTTCATTTGTGTCTTTCACTCATTCATCTACTTATTATTTTTTCTTCTTTCACGTTTAGCCATCAAAATTCAGATTTTAACATCACGTTAATCATTGCACACAAGGATACCACCGATTTTGCTTTTTAACACTTTCTTGTTTTGCTTCACCAATGTTTAGAAAATTGTTAATATTATTTTACGCAATTCTGATTTGTTAATATTCATTGTTTTTTGACATTTGTTGTTTGCAATAAAAGGAAAGTTTCCTGGTTCAGTTTGCTTTGTGCTATAAAGACTTTATATTTCTTGCATCCCAAAGTTTTTCTTTCCTTACATATACCTTTTAACCATAGCCCAAATCAACCTTAAATTATTGTCACACTCAACTTGTTGAAAACAGAGGATATGTCAAGGTACACTTTCCTTTTAAATTTTTATTCTCTCTCTCAGTGTCTCTCAATTTAATAATGAAGTGCATATACTGCATACTACCCAACATAGAGATTGTGTATTTGTTTTCCACCTTACAAAGAAGGAAACAGAAGAATGAGATAGCAAAGAAGGAAACGGAAGAATGAGATAGCAAATACGTTTAAAAGTTTTGCTATACAAATAGAAAACCACAATAGGATTTAATTACTCATTCAAAGGTTAGATTCGAGATTCTGAACCCAAGTTTCCAATGTTAGGGTGGTTTTGGCATAGAAAACCAAACTAATGTTAATTAAGAGTTTCGATAGTATCCACACTTTTCTTCTTTTTGTCTTCATAAACAAGAGGCTTGCAGCATAGAGGTGTTCTCCAGAAAGAACAGGACAGGAAAAATACCCTTTTGCAATTACAACAAAATTGAATATAATGAGAGTAGATTATATTAAAATTAACCCTCACAGAGAATATAACTTTTATTTCATTACTTTTTAAATGAGAATACAATATCTTTAAATATTCATACAATAAACTTATCAAATTTTACATTCTCTCATAACAACTATACAATAAATTATATTTAAAATTATTGATAATGAGTTTTGAGTTTAATGCTAACAATAATTTCTGATGTACAGTTACACCTTTTATTTTCTTTGTCAAAAAAAAGGTTGTAGTCCTCTGCACAGATAACAGTCCTTTGCTTTCTTTGTGAAGTTTTTATCTTAAATTTTGAGACATAAGGCTCGTCGTAGTTTATCAATTTATTTCAATATTCTGATCGCGTCTTATTTTTGTAGTGCAACATGAGGTAATTGTTTTTGGTAGCAAAAGTTGATTATGTTGTTTTTTATGCAGGGTTGCGAAACTAGGACATAAATTCTGTGATTATATTTTCCTATGGGTGGTGGGAGTCCTCTTCTGGTTATTATTTTGTTATCATTCTTGTTAAGTAGTGAGTCGTGGGGATGGTTTTCATCATCAAAGGAGACTCCTTCAAGTGACAGGACCTATTCCAATGGAGGCAATTTTAGAGGTTCTAGTGCCGAGTTCTCCATTGATGCCTTCAACGATCAA
>Ga0123342_1003232_pt1 | contig 26377 bp, 10 predicted proteins | sample Turbeawhitnodule_FD_89960 | JGI IMG/M metagenome (GOLD analysis project Ga0123342, IMG submission 89960) | Root nodule microbial communities of legume samples collected from Mexico - Turtle bean Mexico white nodule | ecosystem: Host-associated > Plants > Roots > Nodule | place: Mexico: Nepantla...
GATTAGATTTAAAATCCAAAAATATGGATTTGGATTTGAGATAAATCCATTTAAATGGATTAAAACTAATATGGATTTGGATAATTATGGATTGGATTTTGTAATTTGGATTTTTTGCCCACCATAAAGAATAGAAAAATGAATTTATATTAAGGGGATTATTTAAAATCACTTTTTTTTTTTACATATTTACGCTACTCCATCGTTTAAAAATTATTATTTTTTAATATCCATAAAATGTAAACCGTTAATGCATAAAAAGCAAATTGCTTTGGCCTTTACTAGTAAAATGAAATAGTCTTATCTTGGCCATGTATTTGCAAAAAACAACTTTTCTACAATCAAAATTATTAAATCAATCTTAATGCATTTGCATTGTTATTTTCTGAATCTATATACGGTGAATTAGCATGAATTTTCGTAGAGTTCTTTAGAGTATTTATGTATTTTTTTTAATATTTAACTTTTGGTGTAATTCTCTCGTATTTTTTTAATAATATTATTTTATATAGTGGTAGATAATTGTTGTCTCAATTGAAGTTTGATAATAATTCTAACTTCAGATATTTTATAAAAGAAAAAATACATTTAACCTATTATGTTTTCTGGTGATATTTTTCTTAGTATCTTACCATAATTGATTGTTCTTATAATAATTGCATAGAAATTAATATCTTTCCCTTTTCTAAACCAAATTAATATATATTTCTTATTAACCTGGTTTTGAAGACTCTTTTGACTACTGAAAAAAGTAAACAAGAATGGAACATACATTTTCACTGAGTTCCAAAACAATGATGTTATATATATATTCCCTGAGAATAAGCTTAAAATAGTAAGAGTCTTTAAGGTAAGTAACTATAATAGTTGGTTTTGGTGCAGTGATTTTGATAGCTAGCCAGCAATGAGATCAGTTTCATGCTCAGAATTTCTTTCTTTTGGTGCGGAAAAGAAAGAAAAAGAAGCACACACACCAGTCTTTCTTCCTCAGAATAAACGTTATCAATAAGGTTGCATGCTCACGTTTCTACACAGTAGAAGATGTTCATATAATTATTCAAAAGTGAAGAAGAATCTCATATATATATATAAATATATATCATTGAGGTTATGTGGGACAACCTACCTTGGAACCAAGAAGGAATAGATTGGAATCACTGAGAGAGAGAAAGAGAGAAAGAGAAAATGATCATGTTGAAGAAGGACGTCACCAAAAGCAAAAGCTGCTAGGGTAACAGAGAGAACATATTCACGCCTAGACATGTGGGCATCATCAGCAACTATCTATGCTATAGTAAAAGTTTATTGTATTCAAAAATCCGTTTAGGGTTTAGGTATAAGAATAATTGTTTAGTCAAGGGAGGAGTCTTAGACTATTTTGAAGTCTTCTCCTTGTCACATGTTAAGGTTTGGTTTTGAATCTCGTCAAAACTATCTTCAGCGAATTTTTCATTCTCTGATTGGTGCCTACAACCACTTACATATATGTAGTCAATTGATAGGGTTATGGGATTGGTCGTTTTTTAGCTAGTTGTGACAGGATAAGTAGAAGTTTTCTTGAGATATATGTATTTTTTGTTTTATAAGAGAATTAGATCACTCTTAAAGTGGACCTAATTCATTAGAAAAACAGTAAAAGCTTGCTTGGGATTCTGAGCCACACCACAAGCTACCTTTAGTTCTTCTCCTCTGATGCTGCTGCTACTACTACTTCTGGTGGACCTCAACCTCTTTCTTCGAAGTTTCTTTGCTTTTATCATCAGAGGATTTATGTGCTGCTGCATTACCATAGCCATACACAATTCTGTGATCACTATACTACGACCAACCGACCAACAAAAACCACCCTCCACTGCTTCCTCCAACAAAGAGAGATTCGCTTTTTTGACTATGTCATGACACCTTTATTCCTTGTAGTAAGCAAGCAATTAGCTAGCTTCGAAAGTTGCAAAAAAGCAAACCACCAAAGTCCCAGATTCCATCTCTAAAGCCTCCTTCAATTATCATATCAGTGACATCATAACCATGATTAGCTTATCTGCTTTAACAGATTTTTTATGAGGAATAAATAATATATACATATGAACCACTTCAGGATAATCCAACCTTTATACAAAGAACCATGAACTTAGAGAGTCAAGATCAAACTTTTAATCTGCTTTACCAGATATTTTTGTTAAGAAGTGGACTTTAAACTTAACTCAATTCCATAAAACTGATTCATGGGATGAGGTTTGCACCCACTTATATATTATGGAAGGCTCTAATCTCTAGTCGATGTGAGATCTCTAACTTACGAGATTGATTTTCTTGTGTCTTTATTCTATTATTTTGTAGAAGCAAAATTAAAAAATAATGGCTAAGGATGTAAAGACAAGAAAAAATACTACATACAATAATATAATATGATTTTTTTTAGTTAGAAAAATTACTTTTGAAAATAAAAATTTAATAAAGTATGTTTTTTTATGTTGTCTTGTACCTTTTAAGATTCGCATTTGATTATTTCTGGTTTTGTTTTATTCTTTGTCTTCGTTAGTTCTTTTGTTTTGGAATTGAAGTGAGATCTAGAGTTATAGTGCATGAGAGAGTTGCATGGTTTTGAGTGGTGTTTTGGCGTTTCTTTAACGAGAAATGAAACATATCTTCTTTTTTCCATCGTTAACGCTCTCAGTTCACACATATAAAACAAAGAAGTACGATATATCCATTTGGTCAATTTTCTTATAATTTGATAATCATTTTGGACACCAAATTAGTACATATTCGTATTGCTACAATTCCACCAAATCAACGTGACTCTTCTCTCACTCCCATGGTCCCAATTTGGATGTATTCAAACTGCTTTTTCTGTGAAAGGTTAAAAACAAGTAATCACGATGAAAAAGTGCTTCTCAGAATATGAGACCAATATTTAGATGACTTAGAAAGCAAATTGGATATGTACTAGCAGCAGTGGGTCAGATCAAACTAGAGCTTAAACATGACAAAACCGATGCAAGATCGTGGAAGAAATAATGTTTCATCAAACTGAACTCATGCACAATTCATCACAACCTTGCTAGCCCTCCAAAAATGGAAGTCTTCAAGGCTTTAAATTTTGCATTGTAACCCACTTGGTATAATATAGTGTGAGAGAGAGAAAAAGTGCGTCGGCCACCTTACATGTGTTGGAAAATGTGTCTTCAGAACTCCTTTTCTTTTTCTCTGCATCTCTCAGTAAATGGCATTTCCTTTGACTTTCTAATTGTGGTTATAAATATCTATCGGTTTATGCAAGAATTTCTTAGATTTTGTTTTACTTAATACGACCATTGCATCTGCTTCAAATATTTTGTTGCCAATTCAAATAACAGTACAACGATCATACACGCATTATGAGACACATTACAATCTTTAAATTCGCTTTTGAATTTTAAATCGTTTTCATCATATTTATTATATATTTTCTTGCTGATAAAATTACGACAGTGTAAAGTTTTCTGAACTTACATTATGCCTGGTGCAAATGGTGCAAATAGCTTCACACAATTAGTAAACTTAAGCGTTCATGTCATCACAACACATGCATATAAACAAATACACCAATACTTTTGCTCAACATGTTCATACTTGGAGTACAACATAAAATTCCAACCATGGAAAAAGGAAATTACTTGAAGATTGCGTACCGTTTTCTGGTCTTTCTGATGTAACACAAAGGTGTTTGTTTCTGAACTTCTTGTCCTTCCTTCCTCGTAAGAGGGGACTCGTGCATAAAGGGTGGAATTCCATTCCAAAGTTAGCAACTGATTCTAACTCTTATACATTCGATCATGTATTACTATTATTACTAAAAAAACAAAAAATAATTAGATGTTATATTAATTAAATTAGTTACTAGAAACTAAAAAAATTATTAATTTTTAAATTAATTTTTATTATTGATAAATACTTTTTAAATTGATATTTAATTAGTTATTAAAGTTTTAACTACCAATTGTTTAGATTCTAAAGTTGGTAGAAAAACATTAGTAGCTAATTAGATACCAATTTAAAACTATTTATCAATAATAAAATCTAATTTAAAAACTAATAATTTTTATAGTCTCTAAAATAGTATCTAATTTAGTTAATTAATATAACAACTAATTATTTTTTTTTTCTATTGAATGATTTTCTAATAATGTACGATGATGATGAGAATTTCTGGCAACTAGGAAAGCAAAATATTGAAGTATGGCTTAATTGCAGGGATCACAAGAAGTGGTTATGTGAAGGAGTGAAGCAAGGAAGCTCACTCCATGCATTGCCACTTCCATTGTTCCAAAGTACATCATTTCCTGAACTACCCATCAAGAGATTTTTTGGCAAACTCAAACCTTGGCTTTCTTCCATCTTTATCGTGTTAATCTGAGGCATTATCCCACTTAGACTAGAAATAGAATCTAGTTTAGAACGAATGTTAAACCTCCCTCCATCTTTTGCATAACTTGGTGGTTCAGCATTGTTATTTTCTCCACCACCAAACTGAAACAACCCAATCTGTGGCTCCAAATTAGTGCTCAGAAATGGAAACTGCTGCTGAACTTGTTGCAGATTGTTCAACCTCCATTGCTCACCAAGGCCATTTGACAACATAGCTCCACCATTGTTACCTAATGATTGCAAGAATTAAATGAATTAAACTACACACTTTAGAGATATCTCAATCTTTTATCAGGAAGTGCAGGTCTTGAAAATTGTTACCTAGTGATGAAGCTGAACTAGTGCCGATTTGAAACTCAAGATCACTGTCATTTCTAGCCACCAAGGGTGTTGTGATCGCCCCAAAATGAGATCCAATGCCCCCAGAAACGTAGTCACTATTGTAATGATGTAAAGAGGTCAAGAATGGAAACTGAGTTTGTGTTGCCATCATCACATGATCAGTGGTGCAGCCACTAGAAGAAGAATTAGAGCCTGTTGAGGGTTTCATAGGAGACTTCGATCTACCGTTACTTCCCTTGCTTCTTTTGTTCCTTCTGCAACCACCTCCAACCGGCACGTTCCTGAGTGCACCACCTCTGGTCCAGTAACGCCGACAAGTTTTGCAGAAGTGGCGAGGCTGAGAAAGGCTGTAGTTGTTGTAGTAGCAAAACTTGGTGTTGGCAGATTCACATCGTGGACATTTGAGTGCTGCATCAGGTTGGTGTATCTTTGCCATCCTTGCCCTATCAGCCATTGATCCAGGTCTGATTGAGCCTTGGTAGCCGCCACCACCACCGATAACAGCCGTCATCGATGAAGGTGGCGACTGCAAAGGTGGTGGTGGAGTCTGGATGCCAATTCCTGCTGGCTGATTAGGTTGCTGTGAATTTTTTTCATCAAAAGCGAAAAGAAAAAACTATGTAAGTGTATTCTTTTATTAACAATAAACAATGATGAATCCATTTACAAAGAAACAATATCCCTAAGTGTACACATATACAAAAGAGTATATTCATGAAAAATAAACCAAAAGATTGATAAAGTGTATGAGTAGGAATATTTTGATTTTATTGTTAATTGTATTGTTAGCTTTATTGATGAAGAAGCTTAAAAAAAGGAAAAGAAATGGAAGAGAATGAAAGAATTAATCCTTACCTGTTGTGACCAGTTGGGTGGATCTAGGTAGATTGGAAGGGACGGGAAGACCATAGCTTCTTGTTAATTAGAGAGCTTTGTTTCTCTTTTGTAAAAGTTTGATGGGTTCTTTCTTTGGTGGTGTGTGGGTGGAGAATCACATCAACATGAGAGAGTTTCAGAGAAAGAGATCAAAGGGGACGGCAAAAGATAAAGGAGGCTGTGTTGTGGGGGGTGTGTCTATATATTTAATTTCCTTTTTCTTCTTAATTTGCTTCTTCTTTATCTCTCCTTCTTTTTGTTCCTATTAATCAAGAGAGTTTCTTATTCCATAATCACTTTTCTCTTCTGCTTTTGCTGTGGCATTAGCATTAAAGACTTAACTCTCCAATGCCCATGCATCTTGTAAGTGTTAAGAAACAGAAGCCCTAGAAGCTCTAGCCCTAGCTTTAGATTAACATAGTATATTTTGGTTAGTATGAGTTTGATAAATCTTCTCTCTTCTTATTCACATTTCGATGAATTTAAAATTCTTGATACGATCATTTCAATTAATCTTATTTTAGATAATATTTTGATTGTGTTGGTAAACGAGATTTGGAGGCATAAGAATAATAATGTATTTAACGAATGAGTGATAAACTATTTTAAAATCTTCTATTTGACACAGGTTAAAGTTTGGTCTTGGATCTCGTCAAAGATAGTTTCAGCCAGTTTCTCATTCTCTGATTGGTGCCTAGAACCACTAGTGTGTATGTACTCAATTAATAGTTGTTGATATGATAGGAGTTGATATTTGAATTTTAAGTCATTTTTTAGCTAGTTGTGACAGGATAATTGATGGAATTGTCTTTTCCATCAATAATAGTCGAAGTTTTCTTGAGAATTATGTCTTTTTTACTTTGTAAGAGAGTTGGACCATTCCTAAAGTAAATTATATTTATTATATTTTTTACTAATAAAAAAAATATAGTATATTTTGATGAAGTCTAAGGTTTGTGAGGAGTTTAGAAAACATTTGAGAATAATAATTTGGAAATGAAAAGCAAAAAGGTGTTGAGTGATGGAGTGATGGTGGGGAGGTCATCGGTGGATGCGTCACAATCGAATGTACCTTTGTTTCCCTTCCGCCAGCTCTCCTTCAGGAAAAAGTGCTCATTATTTTTTAATTCTTTATCTTATTTTAAGCTTTTTTTCAGCAACAGCTTTTCCCTTTCTGTGTCAAATTGTTCATTAATACATGTGTATCATAAAAAAATACACACCTTTTTGGATATTTTACTACTTATTTAGCACTTCGTCCATGCCATTAATTAGAATATGGTAATATATATGTCCCAACAGTAAGATGCATTACCCCATTTTTTATCTTACCAAGAGTTAGTTGTATAAATTCAAACATTTGATAAAAAAGATGTAGAATTAATGTCATTAAATCTTGCAATAACCAAGTGAAACTTTGTTTGTAGATTATTAGATATTAAGTCATTAGCCTTGAAAATTGAAAGTTATTTATATAATAGAGGAGGAAAACAAAAGCAAAATCATTTATTATTTATTTGTTTTTTTTAGTTTTAGTTTGGATTTTAAATTTTTCTGAATCTCATATAAAATCGAACATTTATCTTCTCAGATTGGTTTTTCTTGTTATGAATATCCTCTATCCTTAAATAAGGATATTTTTTATACATAGATAAAGAAGATGTTAAGGAAAGATTGATCAACTTTTTTTACTTGGTGCCTGAAACTTATAATTTGTACGAAGTATATGAATAAATGATGTTTGTCGATCTTATATCTAACTTTTTATAAAAAAATGTAAGGTGTTGTTGTGTTGCTTTGTACAAGTTTGAAGTTGTGTAGATATTTGTTGTTCGTAAATTCTGCTTTCTGATTGACTTAATTTGTAACAATATGTTGGAAAAGATTATTATTGTGAAGAAGGAGAAGGTTGTAGGGTAAATTTTTTGATACATTGTTTTCTTTTTCGCTTTGTAACTAGTAGGTTGTTTGTGCTTATCTATGGGTTGATGATTATTTTGACGAGTTATTTTCTCTCTCCTAAATGTTAGTTTCATGATGTTTGGTTTGATATTCTTTAACTTATAGTGTTTTTTAAAATCTATGTTAGTTAGATGTTAAATAATTTAGTATTGATATTTTTTTAATAAGAATTGAGATATCCTTCAACAGCTTCATTTAACTTTATTTATTTTTTATGAAAAAAAAAAAAACTAAGAGAAATATTTACACATAATTAAACTGAAAATCATTCTTAAATCATGGAATTTTCTCATATCAATTCAGGTGGTTGTTGTGCAATTAATTAATGCAATTTAAATATTTAACTTAAAAGTAAAATGAGAATGAATTTAGCAACTTTAATCTAAGATTAATACCAGTAAGAACAATTTATGTGACTCATCACATCTCAAATGTTATATCAATATATGAATCTATGGTCAAGTAAATTTTTTGATAAATTTAAAACTAACCAAACAAAAACTATATATTTTATTAATTAAGTTAATAGGTATATATAAACCCTAAAATAATTATGTATATATGTATAAATAATATTCGCATAATTTTGGGGATAAATATTTAATCTCAATTTCATTTTCCATCGAGTGAGTTTTATCCTCTCTTTCATGTGTTACTTATCTGTCTACTGCAAATATTTGTAAAATTGTTATCTTTTAAACAACATGTTGTAGTAGCGATTTGAAATTTGTTGTAGTAATTTGTTTAAATGACAAAAAATAATTAAATTAAAAAGACTAAAATATATTTAGTAAAAAAATATAACATGTACGGTAATATTAACTAAAAAGAACTTTTGATTCTTTTACTTTAATTTTAATTTTCTTTCTCTATTGGCCTTTTCTACAGAAATTTCCTAAAACTGAATCAAATTTTGAAACAAAAGAAATTTGATTCTTATTAATTTTCACTTCCATTTTTTCTAATTATCATCACAATGATACATAATTGTAATTTCAAATACATATAAATCCTAAACCTTAATACGAGACGAACATTGATACGAAAATATATTTATAATTTTTAAATATAAAATACGAAAACATAAATTTATATATTATATAATTATAAATTATATAAATTAACAATGTTTTTTTTCTAAATTATATTATAACCGTATTAAAATAATTAAAATTTAATAAATATTTTATAAATTAAACACGTATATACGAATTATATAACATACATCTTTATTGTTTTGTACTTATTATCATGGTCATAGTTCTTATGTCTCTAAAAAGTATGAATAAAGTGAATTGTGTTACATTATATGTTGAAATTGAAATGACATATTTTGAGTAGACAGTTTCTTTCAGACAAATAAAACGTGCAAATTAATTTCCTTGCAACACCTTTAAGAATATTTAAGTTGCTGGTTAATGTAATATTATGTTGTTAGATAATATTATATTGTTTTAATTAATAATTATGTGTTCGTATTGTTGAAACCACACTAGTCTTCATCATTATTTGAAGATTAGATGTGAAAGATAGCAACTTCAATCATGAGTTAATTTAATTAGGTTTTTTTATAATTAGTAAGAAAATGTTGAATCCGGTTTAACCTAAATTTATAGAAGTATAATAGTTATATATTTGAATACCTAATTAGTATTAAGATTTTTAATATTTTTAAATTGTATTTTTTTAATATGAAAATGGTTATTTGTAAGTTAGATCATATTTAACCTAGTTATAATTGAACTTAAACTTATTTTTCTCAGGATTAAGTAAATAATATGAATTTCAATTTATAATTTTTTTTTTCATTTTTTTAATTCAACTTGACTCAAACTCATCATGAATTAATATGATTTAGGGATTTTCATCCATTTTAATATCTTAGTTTCAAACCTTAAAACCAATATTTTCTTTGTCATCTTTTTTTTTATCATGTCATCTATTATAGTTAAACCCATGTATTGAAGGTTTAAGATTTGAAATTATGAAAATATATTTTTTAGGTGAAAACTAAAATTAAGTTAATAAATCGATGATGATAATGTGTACGGAAAAGTATGTTTTTTGTTTCAAACATTTTTTTTGTTATGTTTGTTTTTTGTTTCTATACTTTAAATTAATGATCAGGTTATGATTTTAGTCACCTTTTATATTTAAACTTAATATTCATAAAATTTAGAGAAAAACTATATTCATGTATTTTTAAAGTTTAACAACTGATTTACATTATCCCACTAATTGTAGATATTTTCACAAGATTATTAAAAGTGAAGTTATTAATTATATTATAGGAAATGAAGAAAATTCTTAAAATGAGCTTCACTTTATATGTTCATACTCTTTTTGCCTAATTTATAACAATAATAATGTGACTCGCATTTTATCATTCTATTATGAGTTTATCTAACAAAATATACAGTTTAAACATTATATTATGTTGAGCACAACTTAAATATACATATTTTTAGTGTGATTCAACCATGATATATGCAAAAACACGTAAAACGAAACTTATGTTTTGTTTATTCTATTTCCCCTTCATTTTAAAAATTAAAAAAATAATTAACTTCTTTTTTTTAAAGGTTTTGATAAATTTTATTTACCGGTTATTAAGTATAAGTACGTAAGTATTATACAGTTGTGAAAGTATTATTTCATTTAATTTTTTAACCGTTTTCTTTATACACATATTTTCTCAATTTTAGTTATGAAGAAATAATAATTAGTTTAATATATTAATTTAATAATTTTTTCTTCAAATTTTATTTTTTAAAGAGATGATAATTATCAATCTAATCATTTATTTTTCCCTCAAAATATCAGTTGCAATAATTGTCAATTAATGTATTGGATTAATTTATTTTAAGTCCTCATTTTATTTTCTCTCATTCTCACTCTTTCCTTTACTCTTTGAAGAAGATATTTTCATTTCTCTTTCTCTTGTTCCTTCACTAAATCTAAATTCATTTTCTCTATTTTGTTCTAATTCTTCTATTTTTTTTACATGTGTTGTACTTTTATACATATGTTAAGAATATTACAATATAAATTTATAATGATATTTAAAAAATATATATACACATTTTTTTATTAACAATAAATAAAACATACATACATATTTATGATAAAATTAATAAATACAAATATATAAATGTACATGTGTTTTTGTTAGTAAGATGAAGGGAGATACTAGTGATTTTAAAGATTTAGGGATATACTACAAATATACTCCAAGTGATATGTAACAAAGGTACAATATTTTATTAGAATTGAACATGTAACAAACAAAGGTCCCACCAAATTTGACTAATTTCAAAATGATGCAAAAGTTTTTGAAGAAAAGATTAGAAGAAGACAAGGCAGGGAGAAAGAATGGTGGAGAAGGAATGGCAGAATACAGATGGTGGCTAAGGAGGAAGGGGGGACTCTTTGCTTTGCTTATTATTCAGATCATTCCAACAAGGGATAAGACCAAAACCTATACCATTTTCAAAGGAAGAGATAGATACAAAGAACATTCAAAGAAAGTGATGAAAATGAAAATGGGTATTTTTTTTATATGTTTATTTATTATAATTGCTCTTTGATGAATGATGATGGTGGGCCACAACCATGCATGGACAAGGACATGGAAGATGGAACACATGCTCATTGTGCATCAAATCTTTATTTTTTTAAGATAAGATTGTGACTTGATTCCATACATACATGTATATTATACACTATCAACTTACACTATATTCCATGGAGATTTCCCTCCATATCTTTATAAGAATCTTCCATGCATAGTCAACCTCCTTTTGCTTTTTCATTTATCTTTCTAATCAACCTTATTTTTCTTAGTTGAATAAATGTTCTATATTTTCATTATATCTAGGATCATTATAATTTATTAAAATACGTATTTTAAGTTTAACATATAGTTTCACTTATGAATTTGTAGTTTCACTTATGAATTTGTATGTTTCAATACGAGAAAAATATATTAGAAATCTCATATCAACTAAAAATAAAGAACAATACAAGAAAATAATTAAATGGAAACTAATTTTAGATACTAAAATAATTAATTACTATTTGAGTAAACTAGAGACCATTTTACAAACTAAAAAAAATATTTGTATCTAAATTAGTTTCTATTATTAATAAAATTTATAAAATAGTGAAATTAGGCTCATCTGACGAAAGATTTTTTTTTCATTGACATAAGTCGATTCCTCTTTATTTATGGTATAACCAAGCTTTTTGTAGGTCTTCCAACTCGAACAATCAGAAGTAAACGCATCGCCCGCTAGGAGCATTCTCTTGAAGCTTAAACAAGTGTTTCATCGGCCTGACTAAAAATTAGCTGCTAAAGTTTTAACTACTTATTACTTTATATTATAAATTAGTCTCTATTAGTCTTTTAAAAACTACTTTAGGTACCAATAAATTTTTAGTTTATGAATTAATATCTAATTTAGTTAATATCGTGACTAATTATTTTTGTCTCTAAATTTGGTTCCTATTTATTGATTTTCTTGTAGTGATATAAGTGAATATAAATATTATTTTATAAATTAATTTTATAAGATTGAATTAAAATGAAATTATATTACAGTAATATCTTGTAAATCATTGAAGTGTTTTTTTTTATGTAGCTATGTTTCTAAATACTCTAAGCTTGTTGCTGTTCTTTCAATGGCTAAAAAACACATGATGCATTGATCTTGGTGTGTGTGATGTAGCATGTGGAAATAGGAAGAGAGCACGTGAGTAGGTGTAAGGGTCATTGTTGTGACAGAAAGTGGGTTGAGAGAGGAAAGGGAAGTGTGTTATGAAAAGCTAGTTCATGATAAATCACAAATTATATTTAAATTTCTCATTAATAACTTTTAATCTTAATTTTTGTTATTGCCCCTATATTATTTTTATTTGATTTTTAACTATAGTTTGTTAAAAGTTATATTAATTTGAGTTTTTGCTTAAATTTTGGGTGGCCCAATAATTAGTAAGTTTAGTGATGGGTTAGAGAGGAATAGACCCAAAGGCTTTTTTCTCTGGATGGGCTTTTGCTCCACATTTCTGAATTGAAGGACCTTTTGTCCCTTTCTCTGGGGCTCTCTTAGGCCTTTTGTCCCTTTCATTATTCAACATCATGGTATGAATTCATGCCAATTGCTTCTAGCAATTCAATGATTTTGAATCTCCACCTAAATTATTTTAGAATTTTTAAAATTGTTTTTTATTTTAGAATCAGAAATCCGAAAATAAAAAATACATTACAGAAAATAAATTTGGAATATAATTTTTTATTCTGGTAATAAAATTCTGAAAATAAAAAATCCAGAAATATATTCTTAGAAATAAAAATTTGGAAAAATGTCATGGAAGTCCAAATAAAAAAAATTAAAAATGTTATGGAAATCCAAATATGAAAATGTATTTGAAAATTTAAATTTGGAATATATTTTGTTTAAAAGTTATTTTTATTTAAAATTAAAAAGGACATTTTTGTCATTTTCATATCAATATTGAGTGTAGGTTAAGAAACATTGGATGCACCAAGCAAGTGTGTGAAATCATCCAATACAATGTTAAAACCATTACTAAATGTTATTTATAATAATTCTTAACCTATTCAATTAGTTAAAAAAAATGAATAGTTAATATTTCTCCAATATTTTTCATAAAATCTGAATATTAATAATTAATGATTAATATTTGAGTAGTTTTTCATGAGTATACTTGGTCCATCACATGTACAAGCATGATTAGGTTACAAAATTGCAAATTTTAATACAAGTCAAGATTGACTATGATAAAAAAAATATATTTTAACGCAGTTCAACAATAACCTAACACAGTTAAAATAGTGATTTTTCGAATATACCTTTATAATATCATTACAACATAAACTTTGTTTCAGGGGAGATTTTCAAAGTTGTTTTAATCCCACAAAACACTTGTAACTAATGAAGATTTGTATAAATAATATTAATAAATAATAAATCTTAAAAATCTAACAATTTTTCTCTGTTTTGATAAAATTCACCATATTTAGCTTCTCACAAACCCTATTGTTGTGTTTGGCTGGGATACTGAAAATAGAGAAAAAGAAAAATAAAAAGGAGCGAAAAAAATAAATAAAAAAATATTATTTAATAAAAAAAGTAAATTAATAATTATATTTTTTATTATTGAAATAAAAATTGAAAATATGTCACCTGTAATTAACTATGAGTTTACTATAATAATTATATTTTCAAAAATACTTAAAAAACACCTCTTATAGCCCAAGTGCCTCTGCTCCCCTTTCGCCCTCCTCCTCGCCGCCGTTCCCCGCCTATTTCCAGCTGCCGCCGCCCTCATCGCCGCCCCCTGCCTCCGCGACCTTTGGTCCCTCCAAATTTGCTTCTCCCTGAACGCCGACAACCGTCACCCTCCTCGACGATAAGAGGATCCACGCAGTGCGATGAACTTCATCCTCCGCGTCACATTGATCCACCCAGCATCTCTATGCTAACCTAGAATCTGGAAAGGAAAATTGTGATGGCTGGATTATTATTTGGTGTTTGTACAGTGATTTGCCTTTTGTTTCTTCCTTAGAATAAGTTAGTATATATGAATGCTTGTTTTTACAGGAAAATACATTCTATAAGAGCTCTCACTTGTGAAGATTTGATGACATTCTTCTCTAAACTGATCTTTGAGCTTGGGCATGGACCAGTGGCAACGAGCAAGCTTCAAAGGTCAACATCTTATGATCTGCTTTTTGTTAATCACAATTGGGTTCCTTCTCTTTATGGTTTCTTTTGTTAAGGACAACGAGTTTCGTAGTTTCTTTCTCAAATACACAGTGAACTTATTTTTAATATCCCTAACAACTTTTTAATAGCTCTCAAATCTACCAACTCTTAATGTATGAATTAGAAAGTAGTCATAACAGGGAGTGTAGTGTCAACTTCTTTCGCTGTAGTTTGTGAACACTTGCTTGTTTCAATTACTGATATAGTAGAAGTGATGTCATATTGCATTTACGTTGAGATTCAGGACATAATTGATAGAACTTCTCACTGAATATTATGCTTGTTTTAGACCACAATGGATTGGTTATGCTTGACAATGAATCGTAGAACTTGTAATATCTTGAAATTGGGTGAAAGAAAAATTTATATTTAGGAACGAAGATTAAGATACTATCATGTGGTAGTCTTGTCCATTGGAAATATAATTATTGGAAAATATGATAAATGTCCAAACAAAAGAAAAAGGGTGTTCTTTAGACCCGAATTGTAATAAAATTTGACTTGCTGAAGAACATTATTTAAACCAAAACTGAAGAAATAGACAAATATGATTCACTATTATTGATACATGGAAATTCATGATGTTGTGGATGGATCTATATATAGTACAGTACATGGAGTTTCCTGCTGGTAAAATTGCTTTTTTGGCCCCCCGACTCTTCCACATTTCAATTTATTATATTTGAAAGTTCCCTACTTTATGGTCCCATCGTACGATTCACATCGTAGCCTCTTGCAACAGATTTACTCTAGAAATTAAAAGTTTGTGAATCACTTGCTCTACCATTTTATCTTTCTATATCTTTTCTGTTTTACCGTATTGTGTGTTAGAAATTTGATTCACATTTGTAGACGGGATCCTAAAAGTAATTCATAGAAATTCAGATTTGAAAACTGCAATACAAGGTTGAGATAAGTAAGAAACATGTCTTTCACGTAATAAGCTAACACTTCTATTAGCTAAATTTGTGCCCCCAATATTATGTATAAGACACAAGAAACACAGATGATCATACATAACTACTTATTGTGTATGATGTTAAATCCATGGAGAGTCTTTATATCAGTTTATGTGTTTTTTTTTGTATTTTTTCTTTTTCCTTGACCCTCTATTTTTACCCCGTCACCTATAGTATGTCCTCCCAAACATATGTGATTAGAATGCAATAGCATCAAAATGAGAACTTGATAGTGTTTTGTTGAACATGCTTATAATGATTTTTGAATACACAATATTGTTGGATTAGAACAATATTTGGAATAGTTCTTGCTCTTATTTTTGTGCTCCTGATTTTTTAATACTAAATTATGTCCTCACTATGCAGAGATAGCTTATTCTGGTTATGCTGTCTAGTTGAACATGCTCCGACCATTGTGTCATCCCCTACCACGGCTTCATATTACAGGTCCTTTAAACCTCACAAGTGCATACATCACAGAAATTACAGAACACCAAGGCATCTTTCAGGAGTTCCCTCCTTGTCTTCTCTGTCAGGTTTTCTTTTAATGCAGCGATCAAATATCTTTGGAAGGCAAGGTATTCTGGGAAGCTGGCTCCCTGCCAGATACATAAGTAATGAATCAGTTGAGTTGAAAACTTACAATGATGTTGTGCGGTTCTCTCTGGACAAGTCCGATGATATTAATTCTGCAGAAAAGATCCAGAAGAACAAAAAAGTTAAAATGTCTAAAAAAGCTAAAGTGAATGAGCTCAGGTTCTATCGTTTGAAGGCTAAGAAAAAGATGAATTCCTCAAATCCAGAAGTTAGAATTAGATATAAGCTTGAAAAGGTTGGATTTCATTGCAACTTTAAGTTTTAGTTTAAAGCTTTGTTCGTTATAACAAAATTGTCTCTGTTGTTTATAATTTGCTTTTATAATTTTATCCTCTATGTTTTTGGACATGCTCCAGTTTTCTGGCAGGTAACAATGGTATGAACATTATTCTGTTATTCACTAAATTAATGTGCTTCCTTCCTTCGTTGTATGGGTGTTGAAATAACCAAAATGTTGCTACTTATGGATTTGAATATGAAATGCCTCCATGAAATTGTATTTTGTATTTGAGAAGGTTTGTGAAGTTATATTTTTCATTAAGACACGATTAAGTTATGATTTTTCATTTATCCTGCATATTAGTATAAAATCACAATGTACATTAGCTTGATTGATGGATAAGTTTCTATTTTAACTTGCTTTGGTATCTTCACCAGTTCACCACGTATACAGACATGGTTTAGTGTCTCAGATAGGCTGGAAAGAGGCTTTTGTTCCTTTCATCCTTAATCTTTATTTTGTAATGGGGGTCTTTTGTTTTAACTTATAATTCTACAGGCCAAGCGAAAGGAAATTTGGTTGATTGAGAAGCTGAGAAAATATGATATACCAAATCCCCCTCCAGAAACATTTGATCCTGAAATTTTAACGGAGGAGGAAAGGCATTACCTGAAGCGCACAGGTGAGAAAAAGAAACATTATGTTCCAGTCGGGAGACGGGGAGTATTTGGTGGGGTAGTTCTTAATATGCATCTTCACTGGAAAAATCATGAAACAGTAAAGGTTATCTGCAAGCCTTGCAAACCAGGGCAAGTGCATGAATATGCTGAAGAGCTTGCTCGACTGAGCAAAGGCATTGTGATTGACATCAAGCCAAATAATACTATCATCTTTTACCGTGGAAAGAACTATGCACAACCGGAAGTAATGTCTCCTCCAAATACATTATCAAAAGCAAAGGTAATTTACATTGCATTTGTTATTCATTGACTAAATGCGTTTGGTGATAAATATATTGCGATATTTTTGTTGAAATTATAGCGTGATCAGATTAATATGATTTTTGTAGTATGAATGATGTGATACGAGACACTAACCAATACTAACCAATACTCCTATTTATACTGATATTAGATCCTAATTTATATGAGAACAAAATCTTTCTAAAATAAAAAATAAAATCCATGAGAATAGGACATTTCTAACAAAATTCCTAAAAAATATGGTAACACAGACATAATTAAAATAAAATAAATTTTGTTAATTTGTTATGCAGATACCATTTTGAAGGTAAGTATCTTGTTCTACTGTTTAGAAATAATTTACTTGAGGTTGGGTGGTTGAACATGAGTACATGACTTTGTTATGTTGCAATATTAGAGGCTAAATAGTACAGTACAAGCATCAAATCCATTGAAATAAAATAAATTCAAGTTGTTATGGCAATCATCTTGTATTGATAAGCTTAAACTAGGTGGATAGAAATAATTTGCATCTTTTGTATCTTTTAACTATAAATCAGCAATATTTCATAATGCTTGGGACTTGTTGTAAATATAATTTTTGTTTCCTATTGATATATTAAACATTTTTTTATTTATACTTTGATGAACTGATGATGCGATGTGCGGATTTCTTGGTTTGTCATGAGAAAACATTGTGTCGAGAATTTTAACATAAAGTTTATGTAATTATGATTTCTATTTTGTTGTGATAAATTTTCAGGCCTTGGAGAAATATAGGTTTGGGCAATCCCTTGAGCATACTGGCCAGTTTATTGAAAGGTTGGAGAAAGAGCTTGAAGAGTATCATCAACACCTTGCAAAGTTTAGAAAAGGGAAAGAGGATACCGCCACTAAAGAGGTTAGTTGATTTAGATAGAAGTGTAGTAAACAGATTTGTTTTTTTGCCTTTCGGTTCTTTGTGAAAAAAACACATCTGATAGGGCTTCTGAAACAGTTTGATTGTTCTGGTAAATTATAATGTAGAAGCAATAGGATGAGAATAAAATATTGATTGTTCTGGTAAATTATAATGTAAAAGCAATAGGATGAGAATAAATGAAGAACGAACAAGCTATAAGTTCTTAAAACTTTAAAACAGCATATTGCTCCAATGATCCATTTAATAAAACACATTGTAAAGTGTAGATATTTTGTTAGGAATGGGAGAAGCATGACTCTATTTTTGCTGGACGCAAAATGTCACATAAATGAGGCTCAGACATCAGATCTGGTTGGTATCATAGCTTTTGCATGATTTATGGAGTGTCTATATTTCTCTATTCCTTATTGGGTCTTTTGATACTAACAATACATGTTACATGATAACATATCTTTTTAAATTAATGACAGTGTTACTAAGCATATGATATACCACTGCTATATTTCCTCATATTTCCTTCATGACCCACCAGAATGACTGATATTTGCTCTCTTTTCTTCCAAATGCATTGAATTATTTGTTTTGTAACATTCAATAACAGACACTTATTCTCACAATTTATTGGATTTATTTTATTTAAATTCAGAGTTTTTTTTTTCTTTTCAGAATTTTATTTTAATTATAAAATTAGAACAGTAACCATAGTACACACTCTTCTGTGTCCCTTTCTGTCTTATATCGTGGGAACACCAAATAAATGTGTCTTACAAAATGTCAAAATAGATGCTCTGTTTATATATGCACATAACACCTATTTTGAACAAATTTATTCTTAGCAAAGATCATTGTTTTTTATGTTGTCATGTGGTGACTAAAGCAAATGTTGTTATCCACATGAAATAAAAAGCATTTAGATAAATATTATAATTAAGTATGTGAAATAATGTTTAATTTTTTTATTAAATATGTCTTGTATATATGAAATTTTAGTGTGAATTTTGTGGCAAGTAATGGAAAATATTTATTAAAGTTTATTGAGAAGCATCAAAAATAATTTATGACAAGTTTATGCATTATTTTATAAATAAAAGCTTTTTCCAATGCTTCTAAAGTGCAAGATTTGATCGTGAAAAAAGAAAAATAGATTGGTAAATAATTTTAAAACGAAAGGTATTAAACATTTTGATTTTGTAATACGTCAAAATTTTAAATCTTAATTATTTGGTGAAAATTATATATTTCACTAAAAATAAAATAGGAGATAAAACCCATAATTTAATAAAATTTATATGAATTTTCACTGATAATAAAGAGTGTATATGCCAATAAAATATATTAAATGCATGCTATAAATGTTTATTCAAAAAATAATTATATGCACGAGGACAAAGACACTATGAGAAGCTAAGCAAATTTTTAAATACTGGACCTGTTAGTCCTTATAAGCTTGTTTTAAACTTTTTTAGTATAAATTTTATTAAATAAAAAGCTAAAATTGTTGCTTGAATATTACGTTATAAAAATAATTAAATACGTTCCTAATAAATGCAAAAATTACAGTGTATCCCCTGGTTAAAAATTACACCATCTTTGCATGTTTCATTCAAATACAACATTTTACAAGAAAATAAAGTTACTACTAATTAATTTTAATATTACTTATAATATATTTGTTGATGTAATGGTAATATACGTATATTAAACGTATAGTATATTTATACGCAAATTTAGGTTTAAATATGGTGTTGTTATTGAACCTGGTTCTTATGAGTACCAAACGTCTCTCTAGCTTTAGAAAACAAAATACGAAAAACAAAGGTTCAAAAATTTTGTTTGACCGTTGTTATTTATTATTGAACAATTTTTGAGTTGTGCACTTTTTTTGGATCACATCATGTGACTTTGCTAAAACCCAAACATTTTAAGTTACTTTTATAAAATGTATATAAAATTTACTCTAGAATTTCAATGTTTCAAAAATAAATAAAATATAGTTGCCAAAATTAATATACCACCAGCCATAATCCAAGGAACATAATCCTAAAAGTCGCAAATTATACCAAATCTAGAAAATACATCAAAATGGTCACAAAAAAAAAATTACAATGTTATATTTTTGGATTGATAAATTAAACATCTCATCGACCTAGAAATAATAATATTCATCGACTAGAACTAATAATATTTTATAGTATATAAATGAATATAAATCCATAAATAAATTTTATGATTTTTATAAAATTAAATTAATTTTAAAAGTGCATTCCTTAAATCAGAGTCATTTGAAATTTATCTTAAATTCTATCAAACTATCCACATAAATAATAAAATAATTTTAAAAATATAAAATTTTGTAAGATTGAATTAGGGTTAAACATCGATTTCTTAATAATAATAAACAATTTTTTTTATTCTCCCAAATTTTGTATTCAACATACCTACAAAATGTTGAATACAAGATTATCTTAATAATATATATTTCCAAGGCACATGCATGCATAGAGATTGATAGAGAAGGAAGAGATCATGGGAGAAAAAATAGGGTCAACGAACGTGAAGTAATAGTAATGATATCAGACTTTGATTTTCCATTGGAAGCAAATGCAGAGTTGAGTCTAGCTATTGCTGTGCTGTGATGCCACCATTTTCAAAACTCAGCCACTTACGTTTTTTATTCCATTTTCGTAATCATCATGCATTCATTCTTCTACTTTGGTGTTGACTTTTATCCTTATCTTTAAACAAGAACCATTATTCGTATTATAAAAAGTTCAAATGATTTATTAATCCGCAGGAACAAGTTCTTTGGCTGTGAGATATGGCGAATTCCTCACCCTCAAGTTCCACAGTTTCAAGAACTGCCCTTCTCCTTCTGAGGGTCTTGACCTTTGTCTTCCTTCTCATTGCACTCATTCTCATTGCTGTAGCCAACCAAACTAATGATCAAACTGGGGACAAAATCAACTTCAGTGATTTCTATACCTACAGGTAATTAATAAGCATTTTTTATACGCGTAGTTTTGAATTATTTTGAGATCTTTTCTTGGATTCAATTGGAAGTTTGGTTTTGGATCACTTATAAATTCTCTTCGGCTTGTTTTTCATTTTTTGATTGGTATCTTAATTCTTTGGTCTGTCTTTCTTCACTTTAACTTGTTGGAAACGATTATTTTTTGGAAAAGATTTGTTTTTTAAGTAATTGTCTGGAAATTGTTAGATTGTTAGGACATTTATATTTCTTTGTATATTGGTTGGATCATACGGATCCATATGTATATATTGTTTATTGTTAATAAAAAAAATATTATATGCTCTTCATCGTAATATTTATTGAGAAATGAAAAACTGAAAAAGTTCATGACTTTTTTTTTTGTATATGCAGATATATGATCTCGACTATAATCATTGGATTTGTGTATAATCTGCTGCAAATGGCGTTCTCAATCTTCACCGTGGTATCAGGAAATCGTGTGTTAAGTGGTGATGCTGGTTATCTCTTTGATTTCTTCGGTGACAAGGTACACATTTCATGTAATAACAAATTATATACACAAAAATGTTCATTTCGCTACTTCACAATCAATACAACAATTTAACATCTTTCAAAATTTCTTCATATTTTCATATGGATATGGAAAAGATTATTTTTCTTTTTTTTCTGAACTGAATTGAATTCAAGAGAATTGAATTGAACTCTTCGTACCTCTCTTGTCTCTTTACTTCTCATCCTTGTGAATTCCAAACTTAGATGATACATGTAAAAGGTAATTCGACGCTCAAGTGATACTTAAATATTCAACATTTGATCTATTCCATAATAATAACATACTTGATTCTTTGATTTTGTGTCTATTATTTATATGATTAGTATGATCCTTATTATTAGGCCGCATTAAGAATATGGACCTTAGTTTAGGAATTTATTACCTAATGTTTACTTGTTGATTAGTCTTGCTAATCTTCTTAAGATATGATGGTATCGGTTAACCTAGACCAGACATTAAACTTCCATTCGGTCGAACGACCGGACAGTTATAATCTGGGTTGTCAAAATATCAGGATTCGTGTATATATATATATTCATCAATCTTTTCCAATATTGTTGTAAAATCTGATAATATATTGCATTGTTAATCTGCATGAACAGATGATATCGTACTTGCTGATTTCTGGTTCAGCTGCTGGATTTGGTTTGACAGTAGAATTGCGAAGAGGTGAACCCTCCAACTCATTCACTGACAAGGCACACGCTTCAGCAAGCCTTCTTCTTATTGGATTTTTGTTCACTGCCATAGCTTCAACTTTCACTTCCTTTGCTTTGCCAAAGAAACCTAATAATTAGTTTTAGCTTTCTGCAATTTATAATTCTTTCTTATTCCCAATTCCCTTCTTAATCTATGCTTCAATTTCTTTTGTTCCTCACTCAATTGTGGCTTTATTGTCCTTCATTCATTTGAACCTTATATCTTTTTTACTGTATTTATCTTTCTGAACATATGAAGCATCTGTGTTTTGATTTTTTTAATGAACATAGTGAATTTTTCTTGTTTCACTCTTTGCTTTGCTTCTATTACTCATCTATTATCTTTACTAAATTAATTTTTTTTAATCAATCAAGAATAAAATATTACATTTAAATATCACCTCAACACATAAGAGATTGAACAAATTACTCTTAAATATACAGGTAGAATTAACCACACATCTTCTAACACCTTCTATTCTTTGATTACAAGTTACTTAATGGTGTTTTCTCCTCAATCTTGCACATCTTTACTAAATTAAATTATGCTTTTTGAAACCACATTTCACAAACTAACAAATTTTAAATGAATCTTTAAAAGTGTGCAATTTTTCTTATAAAATTTATTGAAACGAGTAAGTTTTAAAAAATTATTACTTATAAGAAACATGATTTTATAAAGAAGTTGTACTCTAATGTATGATCTTATTTTTATCTTCAATTTGGGTTGAAGTTGTAGTTTCTAAGTACAACTTTGGTAAAAAAATTATAAAGTTGTGAAATACAAGTTCACTTTTTATTTAAACTAAAATCATGTCTTTAATCATAACTTATTTTTAGCTGAAATCGTACTTGTAAATACAGTTTCACTTCCTTTTAAATAAATTTGTGAGTATAGTTTATCTTTTTATAAAGTTGTGTTTACAAATAACTTAATTATGTAAACAATTTTTTTAAAATTCATCCATTTCCATGAAAAAAAAACATTTTTAGTATTTTTTTATCCTAAAATTAAAAAAATAAATCCTAAGGTGGTACTAATATGTTTAGATATCAAAATAACAATAAATAAATAATTAAATATATGATCGAGTTAATTATTAGGTTAAACAACTTAAAATTCCAATAAGTATATTTGACACTTTTGATATCCTAAACCCTAAACAATCAAACAAACAAAGTAACCTATGTTCTTAACCTTTTGTTCTTTAAAATAAATGTATATATATATATATATATATAAAGTAATTTTTTTTATATTTATTAGAGAAGTATGTTATTTATTTCTACTTTATACTATTATTTTCTAGTTTAGACTTTAAAGTTTTGAAGGATTTTAAGTATAGATTAGAATGTTAAAATGTTTAATAACTCAATATTAATAGAATGTTATAATATAATTTATGTTGAAAATTTATTTGTTATTATAAAAATATAATAAAAATTTATTGTAATAATTTTATTATTATAAATATCTCAAAATTGTTATTAGAAAAACAATCAATTTTATATAGTAACATTGGAATGACAAAAAAATTTGATTATTTTTTTATATATGTTTGTTTGTAAGAGTTTATTAAACTAGTAATGTAATATATTGGTTCCTAATTCAACTTTCAATTATTTTAAAACCTAAACCCTAAAGCGTATGATTATGTTGATAAGATGATTGTGAAAATTGATAAGCTATTAACGATTTATGATTAAAATAAGATAACAAGTTATGAACCAAAATAAAACTTATGAATTGTACAGATTTAAATCAAAATTAAAATTTTACAGGTACACATAAACTTTTTAATTGAAAAGAGACCCAAATTAAAGCTTGAAAATATTTAAGAACGAAAATAAATAAACATGTGGATGCCATAAATAAGCCCATGTAGCCGTCAAATTACATACCACGTCATACTGATTGAGCATAGCCGTCAAAGATTTCATAATTAGAGTTTAATGTAAGATATTTTCAAGGCTAATTCTTCCAGCACCATATCAATATCATTTTTTTTTAAATCTTAAATTGTTTTTGTTATTTTTTCCGAAATCTGGAATGAAAAAAAACTTTCTGATTTTAGTATCAGAAAATTTTGTACTCTGAATTAATCTGAAAGACACACGTTCTGAATTTGTATATCCATAACTATCTTATTTAAATGTTCTATTTGGGTTGCGGATATAAATATTCAGAAAAATAAGAGTAAAATAGATAATTTTTTTTTTAAGTATTGAGTGAGGTCATGGTCTTGTAGAGGGAGAATTAATTATTTTTAAAATGGAGGTATAAAAGTCAAAATCTTAAAATATATACTAATTCTTTATTTGAATTTCAACGTGAATTTAAAGGAGAGGAAAATAATAAATTTAAGAAAAATGAATAAAAAACGAGATTGTTTAGATTAAAAGTTGTTCTCTCTTTTGTATGATAGATGCGATTGATATATAATTTTTTTATTAATTAAAAAATTACAATTTTTTCTCATACTAAAAGCAACCATTTTGAAATTATTGGCTTTTATACAAAAATACCAATGACTTAAATTCAAAAAGTATTTTAAAAATATTTTAATTCTATTAGTGACAAATTTTATAAAAGATTGACGAACCCTAGTGTGAAAGAAGTGAATGAAATATAGTTCTGAAATCAACACGCTCTAATATGGTCAAAGTCAACCAATTGTGAAGCCGTAACAATGATATGCAAAGCAATGAGAGTAAATAGTTAACGAATTGATTAGGTATGCCAACACTTTCAAAGTCAGCCATTTACGTTTCATTTGGAACCATTATGCATCCACTTGCCCAAAATCACTTTCAGTAAACGATGAGAATTGGAGAAAATGTTCATCATTCTGGTGTTATAAAAAGGTCTAAAACTGCACCTAAATTATTCACAGAAACAAGGTTTTTTGAGATACTTGGAAAATGCCTGAGATGGTGAACACCACACCCTCCAATTCCTCCACAGCTTCAACAAGAACTGTGCTTCTCCTTTTGAGGGTCTTAACCTTTGTGTTCCTTCTCATTGCCCTCATTCTCATTGCCACACTCAAGCAAACTGATGATGACACCGCTGTACAAGTCAAGTTTAGTGATTTCTATGCTTATCGGTAAGCCTGCATTATACTACACTTTCTAATGTATATACACATTCTCATCTATAATACATACCCTTTTGAGGTTTATATAATTAGCATGCATGTGAGAAAGATTCTTATTAAAAAATAACGGAAGTCTAACTCGATCATATAAAATTGACTTGTTTACAACACATCTGCCGATGGTGCTAACTTGTTTGGGACTGGATATTTATGTGGTTCAATCGGCTAACTCGTTTGGGACTGGATATTTATGTGGTTCAATAGCGAATATTCTGATAAGACCAACAAAATTTAGTTAGTTTCCTATAGCTATTAACTTAACTTTTGGAAATATTTGAATTGTTTTTGTTAGTGAGTTTTGGTGTCATAGGAATAGAAATAAACATATTTTTAAGAGAGAAGTAATTGATCATTTTGAAATTTTCTCCATAGCTCAATATTGAAGGTCTGGTCCTGGTTTCAGTTTGTTTTTCTTTTTCAGATTAGTGTTTTGATAATTTAATTTGTATGTTTTCGATTAAAAACAAATGATTAGTTTCCGGATGAGTAGGTGATTCTTTCTACTTGTGTTGGGCTGTTGATTTTGTTTGGATTATTGTGAACTATTTTTTCAAGATGTATAAAAGTTGGATCACCCTCAAACGATTCATATTTATTTATTTTTTCTTGCCGATAAAAAATAAAATCTAGTTAGTATAAACTCTAAATAACTTTAAGACCTTATTATGAAGTAGCCTTTATGTAAAACCGACTTATAAAATAAGATTTGCATCCATTTTTCTCATCTCCAAGAATTTCACTCTCATCTCCAAGAATTTCACTCTGAAACTAGTTATATAAAGGTTGATTTTTAAAAAGGATAGCAAGAACCAAATTTGTCTACTATTTTCTTTTACAGATGCAGATATATATATATTATCTAGAGTTGATATATATACATACATACATATATATATATATATATATATATATATATATATATATATATATATATATATATA
>Ga0123342_1003233_pt1 | contig 26372 bp, 12 predicted proteins | sample Turbeawhitnodule_FD_89960 | JGI IMG/M metagenome (GOLD analysis project Ga0123342, IMG submission 89960) | Root nodule microbial communities of legume samples collected from Mexico - Turtle bean Mexico white nodule | ecosystem: Host-associated > Plants > Roots > Nodule | place: Mexico: Nepantla...
CCCAAGTACTTAGGTGCTTATTAATAACATGCACTAAAGTCAAACTTCAACACCCTATCAGTAGTATGGGATGTTCAGAGGAGAAATGAAGTGTTTGGTTCTTCCCCTTTAAAAGCTAGCTTTAAAGCGTGAGTTCCTCATGCACTTAGGTACATGCATTAAAGGCAACACCTCATCGCCCTATCAGCTATTAGCATATGAATGGCATCATTAATAATACTGTTATAATAATTTATATGATTTTCTAAGCAAAGTGTTGTGTCGCATCTTCTATGACCTAGAATCCTTGGGACAAACTTCATCACATTTCCCTTTTTCTCTTTCCTTAAGCTTATGTTGAAAGTCACTGATCCTTATAAACATATGAATCTGAACCAAAAGAGATATTTAACATCTCTCAAGTTCTTTTTCGCATATACTCCTTCAAGTAAGAGCGAGTTGTTCCCACTCTGCTTGTATTGTTCAATGAGTTAACATCATCCACTGACATTGTCACTGGACAGCATCTTTTTCTCTAACAACCACCAGATCTGAAATGTCTCTTCGTGCAACGCCCAATCCGACCAGTTGAGAAGGCTGGTTCTTCCTCACACTATCAGGCACGGCTTCTCTTTGCATCTTAGTCAAGCACATGTCACCCACACACTTCCTTCCTGTCACCGAAACACCATTGCGCCATCCCCGTCATTTGCACTGACTTCTTTTGTTCCTCTTTCAACCTTCCTACTTACCTTTTCGTCATTTGTTTATGTACATGTTCTCTTGAACCCTAGAGGACTTTATTCTCTAAACCTTTTTTGGTTTTTCGTTTCTGGTCACCATGACTGTTGGAGTTGTGGAATGTCTATGTACTGGACCTACCTACTCGTTTCCTGGGTCTCCCACAATTACTTCGGAAAAACTTAATAAAAATTATTTATTTTCTTCATTTCTTGAGCTTTGGTTTCTTAGCCACGTTTTCATGATCACTGGGAAAAAGACAACGGTGAAATATCATCAGAAAGTGTTGAACAATTAGAAGCTAGACTTCCAACTTTGTGCTCTGCTAAGAAATTTGTGGAACCCAATATATTAGGGACCCTCATAATATTCAAAACAGGCAAATCCTTTAGGAAGAAGCCTCAGCATCTTTACAAATGACATTCAAATCCTTTATGGTCATGATTTTGCGAGTTGTGAATCTAGATTTTGATCCTAGATGGCAACAAGCCATGATTGTTGAAATGCAGACTCTTGAACATATGGGACTTTGTTTCTCTACTACCTAGCAGAAGACAATTGGCTGTTGATGGATGTATGCCCTTTAGGTGGGGCCATATAGTGAGATTGATTGCCTTAGAACTAGGTTGGCGACCAAAGGATATTCTCAAATGTCTCCTATATAGCAAATGGTGACGAGTATTTCTCCTACATCAAAAATTACTATTGTTCTTTTTTTCTATGGCAACTCTTTGACATTACCCTCTTCATCAATTAGATATTAAGAATGTTTTTGTTTTCCTTCATGATGATCTGGATGAGGACATCTACATGGAGCAAATTCCTACATTCGTTGCTCAAGGAGAGTCTGGGTTGCTTTGCAGATTGAGATTACCTCCAAGGTTTCAAACAGTCCCCACGTGCTTGGTCTAAAAAGTTTAGTCATATTGTTCAAATCTTTGGTTTGAAACACAACAAAGCATATTATTTAGTTTTTTATTGTCATACATCTCCTGGAAAATGTGTTTACTTAATTGTGTATGTTGAGGACATAGTTATCACAAGAAATGATGAAACTAAAGTTGCTCAACTAAAGCAACATTTGTGCAGTAACTTTCAAAACAAAGATCTAAGGTGTCCCAAATATTTTCTAGGCATTGAAGTGACTCAATCAAAAGGTATTGTGATTTCTCAAAGGATATATAAGCTAGATCTATTGAAAGAAAGAGACATGATTGATTGTATACTTGTGGATGGTCCTATGGATCCAAATCAAGAATTAATGGCAAAACAACGTAAGCCCTTCTCATATCCAGAGATATATACAAGACTTATCAGAAAACTTATTTATCTCACTATTATTAGGTCTGACCTATCTTTTGAAATTGATGGGATTAGTCAGTTTATGCATGTTCCTCGCATTGATCACTAGAATGTTGTCTTTTGCATTCTTAGATACCTCAAAAAGACACCAGAACAAGGTCTGCTATATGAAGATAAAGGAAGTACCCAAATATCTAGGTTTTGTGAAGTTGATTAGACAGGATCTTCTACAGACAAACGTTCCACTACTGGATATCATTTTTCATTAGAGGGAATATTGCTTCTTTGAAAAGTAAAAAACAGAATGTAGTTGCTAGAACAAGTGATGAAGATGAAAACTGGACAATGGCGCCACTCACTCATGAACTTGTGTAGATAAAAATTTTATCCAAGAATTGAGGTCTTATGAGTAAAAATCAGAATGTAGTTGCTAGAACAAATGAGGATGTATTCAGATAATCAAGCAGCTCTTCACATTGCTTTTAACCCTGTGTTTCAAGAGAGAACTAAATACACGGACATTGACTATCCTTGTATTAGAGAAAAGTTGTTATCCAAGTAAATTTACACTGTGCTTGTTGGCTTTAATGATCAACTTGCAGACATTTTGACAAAATCCTTAAGATGATGAGGGATTCAATTTACATGATCCAAGCTTGGAACATACAATGTGTATGTTTCAACTTGAGGGGGATGTTAGAATAGTTTATATTGTTTTCTAAACAAAAGGTGTTTTGTGTTCAATCTATATGCAACCTAAAATCCTATGAATAAACTCTATCATGTTTTCCTTTTTATCTTTCCTTGAGGTTCTTTTTTAAGCCACCAATCCTAATGTATATGAATCTGAATTAAAGATCTCTCAAGTTCGTTTCTCATACACTTCTTCGTGTAGTATCATCCAACATAAGTCTAACAAGCAAAGGTCAAGCATGTAGACCAACAAATCACCTGTTTTCCAATCTCATCCATGATAATCATCCTTGGCAATGACTGTACCTGCAGAAAATGAAAGTTCGATAATATTAGACAGTAGCCAGCCAAAACAGACAGATGAAGAAACTTAATTCACAAACATACCAATCTAGAAAGCGATCCAAGTGTTGTAGCACATGAAAGAAGATTAAAGCATATATGCTTCCGAGACAAAACATCCAACTCCCTACACACAATTCCCCACAAAAACAACTTCATGGTGATCTATTCATTACATGAGAAAATAAATTATATAAATAGCTTAGGCCTCTTAGCCACATGCATACAACATAAATGTAACAAATTTTCCGTTCTACCACCATTTCAAACTAAATGTGTTGCTTTAGTGGCATCAACCAATACCATGTGTTCTAGGGTTCATCTATTTAATGGACAATACAAGGTTATCAGATCATGATTCATATAGTAGATTATTATGCTATTTTTTTAATTACAATAAATAACATGTGAAGTGAATCATATGATTCAAAGACGCATCAAAAGATAGCTTAAATATATCATATGAATGATGTATAGCGCTTAATCTGATGGTTTTAAACTATAGATTTGACAAAACAAAGAGAAGTCTCACTTATTTCATGTTGAAAGTAAGAAGGAAAATAAAGCATTGATCTGGCCAATATGGTGCGCTAGAGTGAACAAATGCCAGCACTAGGCCATCATTTTAGAAGAATGAAAGTATAGTAACACAACCAACCAAAAAGGATAGAGGGAGTGAATGATTTATTTTCTCCAGTTTGAGAGTGACGGTAAAGAATCAAAGTAGGATCAGTTTCTAATATGATCTAGAGAAGTAAATATAATTTTGAATTTCTTTATAAATTTTATTATGTTTCTAATTAAGGTTGAATGGTCAGATGAGAAGATAAAAAAAACCTCAAAATGAATCATTCATGTTTTTCATGGTGGGAAATAATTATGCATATAGTGGGAATTGAAGGTAGCATTGGTATGAGTTAAAGTTAATTACTAGTGGTTATTAAAGATAACTTAGTAAGAATTAATGTGGAATTTAGAGAGTCTTACCTAATTCATCCTATAAAAGGATGCACTTGTAATATAATGGAAGATATATGAATTTTCAAAAATTGAGTTTTTTTCTGTGAGAACTTTATGGAGTTCTGAGTTATAAGAACCCATATTTGATTTTACCAGGGTAACATGTGACAAACAACCTCGTGACCTATCATTCTTTCTTGAGTGTGGCATCAATATCCTTTCCCAAACTAGATATAAGAACACACCCCTTCCTTTTTCTCATCGTTAGTATTAGAGAATCCACACTTGATATTCAGTAAGATTTCTTTTTACTTTCAATTTATTTTTATTTTTATTTTTATATTTTGGACTTATGGCAGGTACCGGTGCTAAAGTTACTCCTCAACTCAATGCATATCACAAATTGTTTATTGATGATTTTGTAATTGGGATGATAGAGATGGAGAAAAAGAAAATTAGAGAACTAGTACAAAAGAAAATTAGTAAAGAAAAAAAAATTAAAGAGGAGTTCAGAGAAAAAGAAATTCAATAAAAAAGATATAGAAGAAAAGAGAAAAGGAGAAATAAACGAAAAGAAGTGACCAACAAAGAGGAAGGAAAAAATAATAATAAAGATGTTTTAATGATTGAGTAGATATTGTTGTTTTGTCCATTCAATAATGTGAGGAACAGTTTTTCACGATATGTCTCAACAACACATCATATGGTATCAATTAAAATCAATAGTGTTTGCAAGGATTCTAGTTCTAGAATGGAAAACTAATAAAAGGATGATCTTTGATCCGGGTATTATGATTCTCTTGGTGGAAGTGTACTCATGACATTTGAGGATGAATTTCCTTGAAGAAGGAGGAAATGATATGATGTAGAGGGGTCAATATAATTTTGGATTTTCTTTATAACTTTTATTATGTTTTAATTAAAAGGTTGAATGGTCAGCTGATAAGATAAAAAAAAAACTTCAAAGTGAACCATTCATGTTTCTCATGGTGGGAAATAATGATGCACAATGGGAATTAAAGGCCGCACTAGTGGGAGTTAATTGCTAGTGGATATTAAAGATTACTTAGTGAAGAAATATAAAAGGATGCACTTGTAATATAATGAGAAATATATGAAATCTAAAAGAAAATTAAGTTTTCTCTTTGTAACAATTTTATGGAGTTCTGAGTTATAAGAACCCAGATTTGATGTTATCAGGATAACCTGTAGTGATCAACCCCATGATTTATCACTCATCTTTCTTGAGTGTGAGGTCAATATCCTTCCTCAAACTGAATATCAAAACGGTCTCCCCCCTTTTGTTTTCTCGTTGGTTTCATATTATCTTTTTATTATTATTATTATTATTTGTACAGTTATGTTTATATTGGGATTATAGGAACAAAATGTCCTAGGATTAATTGGATTGATATTGGGATTATAGGAACAAAATGTTCTATGATTAATTGTAATTATTCTATATAAACAGACTCCACTGTCTATTTGAAACACATTGTTTCAATTCAACCAACATATTCTTGGTTCTTTCCTTTTGAACGGAAGAAAATAACTACATAAAACATGCAATTAGTAATTTTAAAAGGGTAGAACAAGGACTACTATTCTCACCATTCTGTGAAACCCCTTTCACTGCCTAGGAGAATGGATGTGCCTGACTCACCAACATAAAGGTTATCAGACTTCAGACCAAGGAGTTGCCGCAGCTGCCCCATGAGAACTTCAAAAAGCATTTGGAGATCCTGTTCCAGAATAGGCATGCTTCAATGTTTGGCAAGAGAATAATGATAATCTACAACACTGGGACTATAAAAATCACGTCAAGATTAGCTTAATATGAATGAATAGTTGCTATGTTTCGCCAGTTCATGAGCATATATTTTTTAAATGAATATTAACTAAAACTAAGCAATTTCCAAACATGCACAAAGTACATCTGCATACATAACTGGCATTAAATTCTTTATTTTATAAAAAAGAAAAAATTATTTTCCAAATTGCTGAAATGAAGTTCCTTAGAATGATAATCTATCAATTATTACTTAGAAGCAAATCAGGGCTGCGAGTGTATCAGTGAATCACACATGAAATAAAAAGTTACAAGATGCTTGTGTATAAAAGTAACAATGAGAAGAAATTATTGTCAACAACATAGCCAACTAATGAATATAAGACAAACCTGGCGAGAAATTGTAATTCTAACTGGATCCTTGCTTTCCAAATCTTTTATACAGCTTTGGGGATTCCAGACAACAACACCTCCCCACATCTGCAACATTCCAGAATAAGTGCTTCATAATATTAACAGACTTTGTAACTTTATAAAAGATTATAAGGAAATTTTTTAAGGTAAGATGAATAACCGGAGATATAAAGCCATTAGTTTTAGAGATATCTCCATTTGGAAGCTTCAGTTGAAGAGGACACTCCTTTGCAGATGGTATATACCTAACATAAAGAAAGCTTAAAATGTAAGCTGTCTTTAATAAACTAGCTGGAATCAGACACTTGAGAAGTAATTTCATTCTCCACACACACCCCCCCAACCCACCTAGTACTAAAGACTACATACCGTAAATTGTGGCAATCAAAATGTAAATAAATTTAGGATCAAGTAATATACACCACAAGTTGCAATACTTTTGACCTTCCTCCTGCTGCAACAGAAGTATCTAAGTGCCACTCATTTGAATTCACCTGTTTCAGTTAGAATATTCATGTCATAAATATACCATTAAAGCATCCCACCAGATATGTGAAACATTGAAAAAACTATGATGAGAAAGATAAAAAAAGAACAGATAGCAGGTTTCCATAAAAAAAGTATATAACTAGAACAAATCTAAGAGAACTCATACATAAAAAGATAAGAAAAACCTCTGAATGACCAATATACCATCATTTTATCAGCTGAACATCGTGCTAATATGTCATGTGCATAGGGGGGGAAGTTACATTACATCATCATGCTAATAAGTTAGTTGAGTTACAAGTTAGACCTAAAAACATGGTAATTGTTTTCAAAATAAACTAAATATTATAAATCACAATTCAAAGTCATAGATGAACATACAAAGAAAGGAAGATCCTTGGTTGTAAATATGTGGCTGTCATGCTTATCATCCCAGTAAGAAAATGAAGACTTTGGCGTATGGTATAAAACCTGCAAAACGGGAGGAACAATAAATCATTTCATCTGTGGGATCCAATGACTTGTAACAATTGTTACATTTACGAGATTTCACCTGGCTTTCAACACTGATGTTTGCTATAGGTTGTAAAGCCTCAATCACGGGTTGTAAAAAAGTCTCATCAATTTCACGAAAATTCCTACAATATGATCATCACAAAAACTTCAAATTGGTACAATTCAAAAGATTCAAACAATCCTGATAATAGATGATAGGACCTACATTATATAACAGGTTCAGTGAATATTTAACATCGCATGGTTAATCTTTGTCTTTACCCAATCATAAAATCACCAACTCTGGCACTAGTTGAAGCAGGTGCATTCTGTACCTGCCTCAACTTTCGTAAGTATATATCTTACAATTATAATAGGGTGGTTACTGATTCATGAAAATGCAAATCTATAGAACTGATCCCCAAAAGTGTTAGCATGATCACAAGTTTTCCTACTAAGCCATCAACTTGCAAATAATCTCATCTCTCAAAAACTAATTTGTATAAAACAAAACTTCCAAGCAACAATGCAATACAAGCTGCACCTTACTTATAATGAATCAAATCACACATAAATTCTTTATAAAACAGAAACAAAGCCTCAATCATTTCATTTCACATTTGATACTAATCTGAGCAAAATTCCATTTCACAATTCATACCAATCATATATCCAATCTCGAGGGTCTGCATTGAGCAAACTGAAAGACAGAACAATCCTCCCATCAGCACCAACAGGCATAAACTCACTGCGAACTGAACCCTCCTCGTCCCCTCCATTAACAAAAACCTTAACAAAGATCTCAGCCACACGCAACACCGCCTCCTCCTCCTCTACACGCCCCACGATCCACGCGTGCCGATACTTCCCCACCACACTCCTCACCTCCCCCTCTTCATTCACCACCACAACGCTGTAAGCATGCCCTCCTCCATACTCATTCACTACACTCCTCACCAACTCATCAGATTCCTCGTCATCACTCCGCAACTTCCCACCAAACTCGAACGCACTAACATCACCCATTTCCACGGCGACGGAGTAATTTCCTCCGCAACCGCCGCGACCTAGGTCCGACATTTTCCTCGTGATCGCCGCTCCCACCTCCCGGCGCGAAGCCTTGAAATCGAAACCGATGAAAACGGCTTGAAAGCGGCATGGGAAGGACAGGGGAGTCGATTCGACTTGGGACGAGAAGGAGTCGATTCGATCGAAAGGGAGGGGCGCCCGGTAGATTTCGATGGATTTCCACAGAAGAGGAAAACCTGCAACAACGACAACAAAAAATTAATAAATAAATAAATAATAAATATTTGAAGATAAGTGAGAGAGAGAGAGAGGGGGAGAAAAGGACCTAGGATGAAAGAGATGAGCACAGAAACACTGATAATGAGGCGTTTGACTCCAGGTTTTGTGTTTCGCGTGGTTTTGGAGTCGATTTGTGGCGCGTGGGTTTGCGTGTTTTCTTCTACAGGTTTTGAAGTTGATGGAGAATCGGATATTTCCGCCATTGTTGATCCAGGTTGTGCGAATTCGAATTCGAGAGGTGGGAGACAAAAATACATACACGAGTGAGAAGTTCCTTTATTTTGTAACAAAACAAATATATAATATAAAGCCGTCTTAGCTCATCGCTCAGCTGGTAGAGCGCGTGGCTTTTAACCACGTGGTCGTGGGTTCGATTCCCACAGACGGCGTTTTTTTTTTTCCATTTTTTTTTTTCCATTTTTATTATTTATTATTTACATTCAAGGATGTGAATTGAAATTTCATATGAACTAGAAATATGGTTAATTTATAAATGGGTAATATTCACCTTATAAGTTGAGGAGATTGATTTTGTGAGAATGAATTAGACATGCAACAACATCACTTATGATTTGTATGACATTCTCAATTTTGCACATCAAGAATAAGATTGTAGGAAAACTAAATAGATGTATTCAAGTGATATTTTAAAAGATTTTTTCTATTAAAAAAAGTTTTTGGTATTCAATATGACATTTTAAAATATTAAGAAAGAATCATTAACATCTAAAATCATACAAATTTCAATGAATTATTTTTATTGACTAAATTTTATAAATTGTGATTTTTTTTAATCTATATGTATAAATATCATTCCTTGAAAATAATTTCACCTAAAAATAGATTGTAGGAAAACTAAATAGATGTATTCAAGTGATATTCTAAAAGATTTTTTCTATTAAAAAAAGTTTTTGGTATTCAATATGACATTTTAAAATATTAAGAAAGAATCATTAACATCTAAAATCATACAAATTTCAATGAATTATTTTTATTGAATAAATTTTATAAATTGTGATTTTTTTTAATCTATATGTATAAATATCATTCCTTGAAAATAATTTCACCTAAAAATATATGATATTTCTCTACTCTCATTATATCACACTTGTGTTAGTCAGAGGAGTAGTGTCCTAAATGTAAAATGTAAACTAATTATAAGGGATTATGATAAATTGTATAAAACTTTCTAAAAAAGTAATTGATGCATCTTGTCTCTTACACAAATGTCATACAAAACATTAAAGATGCGATTTTTTTACTAAATTAAACAATATTGTTATTTGTTAAAACCTTTTTAGCAGTTTGGTATGAAACATGTCCAAGACGAGAATGTCATAAAGACAAAGTAGAAGTAAGAGATGCATTATTAACAATGAAAATAGTAGGTTGTTGAAAATGCTGAAAAATATATAATCTTTAAGAGTTCCTCTAAAAACGATATGCATTGTGTCCTTATGCGTAGCAAAGATTATAATGAAATTGTTTCAAGAAGTCCTTTTTGAGTTCTTAGTTTCATTGAACCAATGATTTTGACTTTGAAAATGATTTTTGTATTTCTATCTATTGCTTATTTTGAGAAAATTTATTTTTGAATTTGGGAACAAAATTTGCAGATCCAAAAATATGGGTATTGTTGATAGCAATTGCAGTCTTTCTTCATGAGACAACAACAATGTTTCAATCCCTTCAATCGTGTAGGAATATGTGTATATAAGAATATATGTGATAAAAATATCATAGTCTTTAGAAAGACCATCCAAGATGGCTTCAATGTAATCTTTTGTCGTGATAGGTGACCAATAGCAGTTAAGCTATCAACAATCTTCTTGATGTCAAGAAGATAAGTGGTAACATTCTTATCCTTTTTAGGTGTACATAATTGAAGCTTTAATTTCTTCACCTTAACTCTTGACCAAGAAACATGATGTATACATGCAATTTATTCCATGTTTCAAAAGAATAAGAGAGACCTATCATTTGAGTGAGAATGGATGAGTCCATAAAAGCAAGAAGTCACACAACCAAGAGTTGATCTTGTTGCTCATAGTTGAATTCTTGATCGATGATATCATGAAGAGCATCAATACTGGTAAGATATTTGACTAGAGAAAGTAGCCTTCCAAGAATTTGAATAGTTCTAGACCTTTAAAAGTGAGAAACACTTGTCGTTACCATATTAAAAAATTGTAAACAGTTTTTTAAGAGAAATAGGTGTGTTTAAGACATGTGGGAGAGAGGAGAAAACAATGGAAGAAATTTCAAAGTTATGGGTGAGAGAAAAAATGGTGAAAGTCATGGTATCTCTAAATATCATGTAAGAAGGATAGAAGCAAAAATTGTATTGCAGAAAACGGTATCATAAAAATTATCATACAAAAGAGAGAAGCAAACATATATATATATATAAGAAAAATCAAAGTAATTGATATAACTAAATTAGTTATATGTTAATATGTGTTATCACGCATAACAATTAAATACTATACCAATTTATAATATATAAGTATAGATAAATTTTACCTTACAAATAAATTTTGTAAAGATAACTTACACTTTAAACTCATTTTCTAATATAGGATAAAACAAAATTCTTTCTTCCAATTTTAAATATTTTCTTACATCCAGGTAATTGTTATGAAAATTAAAGAAATTAACAAAGTCATAGAAATTCTTATTACATATTTTTGTTAAAATAATAAAAATTAATAATATATATGTAGATAAATTAAATTTTATAAAGTAAAAAAATAATGAATAATACTTGTACTTTTAGTGTTATAACATAGAAGATAATAGATACCTAATATATATGTTAATATACATATCGCCTTAAACTACATAAAATAATTCCAATCAACAATCTATAAAAAATTGAAAAGTAGTTCTAAAGCTGAATTGTTTCCTTAACTCTCAAGTATATATGTTAATATAAATAACACCTTAAATTACTTAAAACAATTACAATCTACAATCTACAAAACAAAACTGAAAAGTAGTTCTAAAGACTAATCTTTGTTCCCTTTAACTCTCAGTGGTCCAATAATCTCACATCACTTAAGAATCGAGACTAATGACACTTTAAATAAACCTTCCTCTCTCTTAACTTACAAAAACGTCTTTTAAGAATAAAATCAACTTAGTTAGTAATTCATCTTAGTAATATTATCTCAAGTCGGTCCAAACAACTATCAAATGTACTTTACGAATTTCTGACCTCAAGAATTTTTTGCATAAAATGGTAAGGCAAGACGCACTTGAAGGCACAATTATAGTGTTGAAATTCAACAAACCCTCTCTAATTCTTGCGAATATACTTCAACTGAAATATATCCATCAAACAATGAAAGGACGGGGTTAAAACAAAAAGAGAAACTAGATGGTGCATTTGTTACGCAACGATCTAAATAACTAAATCGATAACGAACTGCAAAACTTAGCACAGTACTCTTTTGGTTAATGTTGCATTTTCAAAAAGGACCAAAAGAATTTTTTTTTTCCAAAATAAAGATTTTGCAGCCTAACCAGGGATGACCCAGATGAAAGCTCACCCAAAAATTTGTTTATCAATGCATCTAAGCCATTCCTCAACTCTTATGCCTCAGTGTTTGAGCCTGAAGATTTTGATTTTCTTCTAAGAGTCTGTCATATTCAAGTAGTAGATCTGCAGCTTGCTTTTGGAGGGAAGCAACATGTGCTTCAGCAGTCTCAACTTTCTTGTCCTTCTCTTCAGATTCCAATTTTATGTTTTTCAAACTTTCGGACACACGTGAAAGCTCTTCCTTCAGCTGTTTTATCTCCTTGGAAGCTTTCTCACCCTTTCCTTTAAGTTGGACAGTTTCCTTTCTAAGGTTTTCCAAATCTTCGTTTGAAGCTCTTGTACTACTCCTTAAATTGACAAGTTTTTGAAGATAATGGTGGATTCGATCAATAAGGAATCCAAGGAATAATGCAAAACCTGCAAGACCAGAATAATTCATTTAAGACAAGTTTAAGATGTATGGTAATGTTTGTGTCAAACTGTTTTTGTCCCATTTTCTATTTTTACAAATAACAACAAAAATGTCACTTTATTTCTGTTGAGATGTGTTTAATTATTAATGAAACCAAAAAACATTTCCTTAAACTAAGTTGGCCCTAAAAGAACTCAAGAAAATTGGTGTCCAGTGTCCTCGGAGCATTCAAAGTGAAGAAGGTCTAGAAGAAAAGACAAGATTGGATAGACATAGATCTTCTTATGCACTTAATTGCAGACTAAACTTGCTGAATAAAACACATACGACAGCACATCTCTACCAAAAAATAAGTAAATAAAACATCACTAGAGAATATGCGGATACTTCCAATACTTCAAATTCTACAAGTGTCACAACCTTAACCTTAGTTATGTCAAATTCTACAAGTATGACACATGACTGAAAAAAAATACCTAATCAAAAGTTCTGAAATTTCTACAAACAACTCTAACTAAAAACACAATACAAAGGCCAGTAGATGAAATGCCATATAATAGTATTTGTTATCATGCCCCCAGCAAACAAACACTAAGAAGCATTTATTGAAATTCATTACATCTTCCTAATTATGTTTTGAACTGCATAGATATTTCTTCAACCAGATGACTGTGAAACATGAAATGTGTTATATCATAAAATGATGTTTCATATTCAATCAAAGTCCATATCAGCTTCGTCAACTCTATACACTGCTTACTACGCTGTTCTTAATACTACCATCAGGGTAGTCAAAATCATGATCTTAAGTAAGGTAGCACGATTTTATGATTTTCGAAAGGCTGAGCAATAGCAATTCCAAGTTGCAGCTCATTTTTTTGTGGGAACTGTGGGATCAAAGGATCTATCAAGTAAGATCACCAAAAAGCGCAAAAATCTTAATGTGCTTCTTGAAACCTTTTTTTTATTATTTATAAAACATCTGATCCACATTTATTTGCTTCATTTGGCCTTTTATTTTCTGCCTCCTTTTCAATTAATCTTCTCTCTTCAAGATTCAGGTAAACTTGGTCTGTCTTCATTTCACTCTCTTCATTTTGACTTCTTTTTCTGGTTCTGAGGTCATCTGGGTTCCTCTTTGACCAATTGAGTCCTTCCTGAGTTATGTTCTGGACTTCTGAGTTCATCTTCTTTCGTTCTAAGTTTATCAGGGCAGATCAGACACAACATGTCTGACAACTAATGTCCAAAATGTAGCACACCAAGACACCAGTCACACACACATATTGCATACTTTTCACCTTTTCTCTAATAATAGATGTTACTTTTTAATATTTTATTTTAATTTTAAGTTGACTTTTCTATAAGTTTAAGACAAATATTTATTTTAATAATATCATTGCATTTGCTATAGTCACTCGTAGGGATATTACCTAACCAGATAGAGGATATTCTAGATCGATTCTCAAACAGATTTCTTTTCATATATATATAGGTATTTCAGTGGATAGATAAAGACAGGGTCCATCTAAATCTTGCTTTATTCACTATTTAAAAAAATTTCTTGATTCTAAATTTTTGAATGACTGCCTTTTGTACAGATGGAGATGAACAAACCAGTTTGGTAGTGAAGCACCAGACACGGGCATCAGAGCAGTTATCTTATTGGAAGTTGGCTTGTCTCAGTCAGAAGATAGTGGACCCTCGAAGTTTCTCCCTCATTACCATCAACACTAAGTTCTTGGTTTGAAGAAGCTGATAATTGTTTCAGAGTAGGTTTGGATGCCAGAGTAAAGTGTCGTCATCTTACCCTGGGGGATCTCCTACTCTAAATTGTGGAAGTGGGTGTTGGCTCAGGCGTATCTATAGAAACTGGATCAGAAACTTAAGAAAGATGAGGTTTACAGAAAGAAGAAAGACTGAACAATGCATATCTCCAAAATGTAAGATATTACAAAATGAATAACTATGGTTCTTTGAGGGACCAGTATCCTCCCAACATATATTTTCTCAAGCCCCCACTTCTCTTATTGTTAACTACATGTGCTGACATGGTAACTAACTCCAAAGTACTTGTAACTACATCAAATAGCTCTATTCCCATTTCATTATTTCTTCTCTCAAACTGATAGGAACTTGGTATTGAGGTGTGCCGTCAAAACAGGCCCAAACCCGTGGACCAACCTAGCCCACCATACGTTCGGGTCAGTCCAAAAATGAATTTTGATGGATCAAAAAAGTTGGACCTAACCTCTGAACTCTGAAATGGGTTCCATTGCTCTTTACAAATTGACAAGATTGATGGAGTAGTGTATGTCCCATATTGGTTTTGAGCATAGTTGGAGTAACTTCTCCATAGACACTTCTAGGAGAGAAAAGTAAGAAAAAAAAATGAAATAAACTTTTTCATAAGCTAAAATTAGTTCATGTACAAGTTAAAATAAGAATTTAGAAAAATAGTATGAGAAAGTTTCTGCAATTAGTTTATAACATCATTGCTTTTAAAAGTGAGCTTTCATATTCTAATGTTATATTAGAGCAATATTAATTTTAAGTTTGTGATATTAATATTCAGTAGTACAAAGTTACCATGGGAGAAAGCTCAATAACAAAGAAGTTAAGGAAAATATCTAAAACTCTGGAGTCATGCTTATACAAACATATATTATTTAGGAAACAAAAACAGTAATCTTGATTTAATAATGAAGAACACAGAGAACACTGTCCCAGGACTATCCTCTTCTAACCCTTCCCCCCCAACAACTCTCGATTTATATTCTCGTGATGCAATTCCATACTCCTGTAGCCAAAAGCATCCTTTTAGGAGTCAATTTTCTAATAGCAACTTAATAATAAACATTATTCCTTCTCAGAATCTTTTCAAATTGAAGATATTATGGATATATTTTCTAGAACAAGTTCAATAACAGAGTAACAACAAATAATTTTCAGAGGCCTCGATCAAACAGTTATGCAGAGATATTACTAAATTCGACCATTTATTTATTTGTGAACATGACACATTGTTTAGAGAAAGATACCACCAAGCTAAAAAACCATGTGTGGGAAGAATGTTCTTCTACTATCTATAAACGTGTTATCATTGCATGAGAAGAACTACGAAAAGAAAACCACAGCCTGTAACACACCCTAACAAATTATTTCATCGTCTTTCATGAAAGGTTTTTGAATCACCAATCGTCCACATAACCATATGTGATTATGGTATCACCACGTCAACCTTACAACAACTGCAACACTACCATCAGCACAGTACAACCATGATTTAAAACCTTTCTTTCGGGAACTAGCAAGTGCATTAACAATAATCCTTTTAGTTTAGAACTGACAAAAATGGTAAGCAGAACAACGCATCAAACACTAACCAATTTAAGATTTCATACAACTAAGATCCTACTAAAGAAGGGTCAAGCAAAAAAATGCACATCAACACTTGGAGCCTTAAAACTACGAAAAAATCATGAAGTGTATAATAAGCACTAAACCAGTCAACAAGGATGCAAATAACCCAGATGAAAGGAACATGAACGCACCCATAAGGGAAGCCTCCAGCAAGTGAGTTCTCCACAGAACTTGATCCATGGGCGACATCGTGCCTAGTTTAGCACCTTTGTTCTGGATCTTGACAATACTCATGAGACTTGAAAGGAGAATCACAGACATGGTACCAGCAATAGTTTTGACGGTAGCTGGACCCTTCCCCATCTTCAACTGATCCAGGCTTTTGATCACAAGATCTCTCAAAGGTCCTATCTTCACCAACAAAAGAAATGCCAGAACCCCCTCAGCAAAAATCACCAAGAACAACAGCTGAATCATCCTTTGCTCCCTCAACTAAAACAAATGCCCCCCACTTCACTGTAATTGCAAAAATCCTTACTTTTTGCCAAATAGAGTGCTATCACTTATGGTTTGAAAATTAAAATCCACCCCACAAGCAAATTCATGCTCCAATATGAAAAGAACACAAGGCTACCCTTGAACTGAATTGAAGGAAAGGCATTCCTCAAGCCACACTCACCCAGACCCTTTTATCCCTTTGCTGAAACTGAGACAAGCACACAATGACCCACATGAATGTGCAAACGAAAAACTGATATGCAGCATCAAAGCTCGAGTCTTACATGCATTAATTTCGAGGGAAAAGGCTCAAAATTCCACCAGCGATGGTTGAAGTAGAAAGAGACAACATTTGGAAAGGAGACGTCTTTAAACCCTTTAGAGAGAGATTTGTTAGTGTAGAGGGTTTGATCTGAGAATGCGAAGGCTCCAAAAATGGGTTTGGTACATTAAGAAAGGTGTGTCAAAGAAAAAGAAAAAGAAAAGAAAAAAAGAATTGAGTCAAGCGTTTCAACAGCACCGCCGTGTGAGTGACTGTGATGTCTTATGTTCGTGACATGTCAAACTTTTTCTTTCAGTAAAATGAATGAAAACATTTACTTATTTTTTTCAAGATTCCCACATTTTGAAACTACCAGTCTACAACTACTTTGTTCGGTGCAGAGACATTAAGAAAGCCTCAGTTCAGATAATTTATTCTTTCTTTTAGTACATATTCATATAAATGCTCGCAGTTAAAACATAATTTCACAACTTTTTGAAATTGTATATAATTTTTTTATGCGATAGGTTTATAAATAAATATATATAATAAAAAATAAATTTATAATTATTTGATAAAAAATATTAATATAATAATATTAGGAGTTTAAAGTGATTGTATAAAAAATTAGGTTGTTAATATATTATACCCAATGAAGGTAACATGTGTTTCTTTATTGAGATTAAATATATTAATTGTGAACTTTATTCTCGTAAGAATGTGATTGAAAAAATTAATTTTTCTTAAACAATTAGGTTTAATCAGTTTTTACTCTTAATATTTATCCATTATTTAATGTAGTCTTTTAATTTTTTTTATTCTCAATGTAGTTTTTATTTTTGTTAAAATGACTTAATATGGTTCTGTTTGTTAGATTGACGTTGACATTGTTAAAAAGGTAATAATTTGCTAGATGTATATTTAAAACAATGTACAGTGTCATGTTTGTCTATTTTATGTAATTATGTTACATTATTCCCTTCTTCTACTTATATTCTTCTTCTCTTTTTCTTAGGACAAAACTAAACTATGTCTAGAAACATGAACTATAACCTGCATGATTCCATCTAAATACACATTCCTAGACTCAACCTTTTTAGGCCTCTCTGGTCTCCCTTTAACACACTTCTAACTTCCCAAACATTATGCTAGCTTCAATGTCACAATTGCACATTAATACTAAATAAACGAAACTTTGGAAGGGTATTTTTATCAATACAATACTAGAGTTCAATTTGACCCATTATATATCAACTACAATATAAGGATAAGCATAGGTATCTAGAAACAATATCATAATGAAAATTTCTCTCTTTCTTTATCTTTGGTTTGATAACATAAGATTGTTACTTAGAGTCCGAACTTGTAACGTATTTTATCAAAATATTCCTTCAGAAAAATGGGATTTCTCAATAGCCACTGAGGATTAACGACGTGTAGAAGAAGAATTCGCAGGAGCTTCGAGTCTTTAATGAGAGGTGGAGCTCATTCTTGTTGTGCTCTCTTTCTTGCACTTAACATGTATCTTCGTTGGAAAATGACAATGCATTTGTAACAAGTTGGAGGAGTTGCACGGTGGTTTAGTCGCTGAGAACTATGACTTTAGTGAGAGTCCGTCGCTTTTGCAGCTGGTGGCAGTGGTGGCGGCGACCACATCAGAGTGCCACAATATATGTTTACTATAGTAGGAAGCTTCTGATGCAAAGCGATTTGGACCTAGCATTTGTGAAACTTGATGTGCAACAAGGAAGCTTTCTAAGATATCCAAAACCAGAATTTTAACAAATGGGTTCACACTTGTTGTGTCAATGCCAAGTATTAGTGCTTAAAAAGAGGATGTGAGGTTTTACGTGTGGGACTTAACGACAAGGATGAAGATTGGAGATTTGGGGATGAAATAATAGCCGTTGCGGAACCTTCTAGAGTTTATGTTGGAGGAGAAAAAGTATGTGAAGGTGACTGTTGACGTGGGTAACGTGGTCCATTTGTTGGTGGGGTTTTTGGGTTCCATGAGGTGGAAATCCAAGAGGAGAGTGCTAAGGTGGTTTTTGTGGTTGTTTGGTTTGATTCTTACAAAGGGGTTTTGGTTGGGGTGAGGTGATTGCTCCTTTGTTTAAGGTTTTGGATTGTGGGAGTGATTTGGGAAAGGTTGCGGTTGCGAGGTGTTTGGTGAAGTTGACTGAAAATTCAGACAATGCATGGTGTGTTTTGGCTTATGGAGGTGTTAGTGTGTTGTTGAAGATTTGTGGTGGTGTTGATTGTGGAGGTAACTACAAAGGTTACACAATATCCACCTAAGCTTAAAATGTCACATATGTGTCATGTTTCGCTCTCTTGTTAAGTCATTGTAACGACATTAACAAAAAGGATCACAATGAGTTCTTTAAAAAAAATAAGGACTATATTGAGAACAAAAAAATTGAGGAAACACGTTAACTAATTGTGATAAATATTAGGACTAAAAAAAACCTATTAAACTAAACAACAAAAAGTTGGTTTCTTACGTGCTTATTGTTTTTCTTTGGTTAATGTTATCTCTATTAAAAAAAATAATGTAGATCGATGATGCAATTTCTTAAGACATCTCTTATGTCTGAACCATATTTAGGATTATAAGTTTAGTATTTGAATTTTATAAGATCTTCAATTGGAGCATGTTAACATGATGTAAACGTTAACCATGTTGTTTCTTTGCCAATTTTTTTCAAGACATGTATAATTATGTTTACATATTATTTAATCAAATGATGTTCTATGTTGAAAAATTTGTTTTGATGAACTAACTCTTTACATGTGATATTATTATAATCCACTGCTTTGATTTTATATTTTACACATCATGGTTTTGTAACACTTTGAATAACTTGGTATTATAAAATTGAAGATATTATCAATAATGGCTTACATCAAGTTTTTTAACCATGTACATTACTTGAATCATGGATGTATATATGAGATTGAGTAAAATTTCAGTTTCATGATTGTATGGATTTTTCTTTTTTTTTTTCGTAATCTATATTGACAACAATTTATATATTATTTCGTGTTTTAATCTATTAAAACTAGAAGATGAATGATTAGAGGTATAAAATAATGATTGTTACATCATAATAAATTAAAAGTACTAAAATATTTCTATGTTCTGATGCAATTAATCGATTACTAAAATGTTTAATCGATTATTATATAGGTGTTTTTTTTCTGGAGAAAATCAATTATAATCGTTCTTGAGTGAATTTTTTCATTCTTTTAGCACATGCTAGTTTGTATAATCTTTTACATATTCTTTCTGATAATGCCACAAGGGGAATAATGAATTGATATGTGTTGTTATTTCATTAGTCTCCTAATATCTTGGTACCTTTGTTTGTGTTTATCTTCCTTGTATTTTAAACAGGGGGCTTGGTCCAAGGGGGAGCACATAAAAAGGGGTGTTCATTGTTATGTCTTTGAGCTTTGAGTGAAGAGAATACTCTTTTGAAAGTTGCAAACTTGTTTCATCTCCAACATCAAGAGAAGATCATGCATGAAGTATGGTTCATCATAAAAAAAATTGGAAATTTGTTAGACTTGAAGATGCTCAAGCCCCAAAAAGATGATGTTTTGATGATGAAGAATGAAATGAAGATGTTGTAAAAGAGTCTAGAATGTTTAAGCTCTTTATGTAATTGTTTTCTGAATCTCTCACACAAAGGTATTCATAAGATCAACATACATCCAAGATAAAATGAGTTAAAATGGTATTTGAAAATAGAACAAAAGGTTTTCAAATCAAAATAATTGATTATATTTTAATTTAATTGATTAAATTGTTCTTGGTGAGGATTGGAACAAGATAATTGATTATCTCAGTAATAATTGATCAAAGCAAAGAACTATTTCAAGGCTTCCAGAGTTATCAGTGAAATAATCTATTTTATCATTTAATAATCGATTAAATACACTCTAGTATTAATTGTTGAACTAGTTTAACAGATTAACACTTCACTTAATCAATTAAAACATAAGTTGTTTTCAACATGTTGACATAAATTAATCAATTATATATTAAAATAATTTATTAAAGGCCTCAGGTTCAGTTTTAAAATAAGGCACTTGGCTCAATGTTTTGATACATATTTTAAGAGGATTGATATACAATTTGAAAGTAATATAATCTAAGTTTTCCAAAGGCTATATTGTTGAATCTTGTATAATCTTTTACTATGAATATACTTTAGTAAACTCTTTCTTGTTTTTGCAAGGTTGTTTCGGTATTACTTTGTAATTGTTGTTCTTGTTAGAAGTGTTTTAGTGTTGTTATTATTGGTGAACAAGAGGTGATAAGGCATATATCCTCTTAGGTGAGAAAAAGTTTATAAAGCCTAAGATCCTTTTGAAATGGGTCAAGAGTTGATAGACATATATCATCTTTATGATCAATAGAAGTTGATAACATTTGGTGTGTATATCCTCTTGAAGTATTTTAGGAGCTAATTCTTGTTTGTATTAACTTTGAAAGTTAGTTGAACCAACAATTCTCAAGTTGAATTGTTAAGACTGAATGTAGGATCTTGTCGATATGAACTAGTATAAAAAATCTTATGCAATCTTTCTTTTTCTTTCTCTTTATATTTGTGTTGCAACCAATTCTTGTATCAATCTTGCTTCCACTTATAATTGTATTTACTCTTAAAGAAGTTTTAAAAGAATTTCAAGAAAGGAGATTTTTGTGAAAAAGATTTGAAAACCAATTCACCCCCTTTTGGTTTAATATAACCATTCCCTTTTCCTAACAATGTTCTACCCTTAGAACACTCCAAGAGGATACTAACTCAATCAATTATTAATCACACAAGAGGTATCAACTAGAAACACTCTAACAACTCAGAAAAAGAAAGAATGTACCAACAATTTCACAACATAGTAATATAGTACAACCTTTTGAATTTATAATCTTGAAAGCACTCTTTGACAATTGAAAATAACTCAATTGATCTTAATGAATTCACTTTTCAAAGTAGTATTAGACGTGTAAAAGAATGAGACCAATGTTCTATTTATAAAGTTCAAAAACATTGATAAAAAATTTATTTAGATGTTGATTATCTTAAGTTGATAATCAATTATTCTTAGTGAAATTTGAAAATAAGTTAAAATACATTTTGTTTTAATTGATTATAACATGTGTCATTGATTATTTCAACTTTATATTTAGTTTAGAAAACAAATTTAATCACAAGAATTTAATAAGTTAATATATGAGAACATTTTCAAAACACATTATTTCACTTTCTATTTAAATTGGTTAACAAAATAGATAATTGTTTATCTTTTCCTGAAACATCTCAAGAATAATTTATTTGATTACTTAAAATCTTAATCAATTAACATAGTCATAAAACCCTTTTTAAATATTTTTAACTTTAAAAAATAAATTTTATTTTTATTAATTTTAATATAGGTTGTGTGCTTAATTGAGTATCTTGTAAATACCTTTTGTGAAATACTCTCAAACACGTGCAATGAAAGCTACAACACTCAATATCATTAACATCTTTGGTTGATAAAATAAACATCAACATCTTCGAACATCATCATCAAAATAACTTCTCTTGAAGCTTAACATTGTTTTTAAGTCCAACAAATATTGGTAATGACTTGTTATTTGTCATGCACTAAACACAATATATAAATGAATATTCATCTATAGTTGTGCATAATCTCTAATATTCATTATTTTCTTTGACATTTTGTTTGTGTTTGTCCAAGTCATCGTCATCATAAAAAATAGGAGATTTTTGAGACCATAAATGGTTTTATCCCAATGTATTTGTAGCCTCTTCCAAAAGAGTTTTGATGATGAAAATAAACACTCAAACAAACTAACTTATATATGCATGATATCTCATATGAACCTTCTAATGTGTGTTTATGCAAGCTTTAGCTTTTTAGATTGTTTATTCTTCTCACTAAGTGCAATTTGCTTGATCTCTTTATGAAGTGCATCAGAGTCAAATGAACCAAAGTGCTTTAGACAAAGAAAAACACATTAGACAAAGTGCATCAGTGTAAAATGAAGCAAATTACATAAGATGAAGCACATAAGGCACAATCTTTAGTTCGTTTATCCTTCTTAAAGCATCAGACGATTTAGCAGAAGCTATATTCATGTTAATCGTATATTGTTTAAAATCAAAGTGTGTAATCAAAGTCGTAATCACAAAAAGTTTTGATACATTCATTGGAATTTATCTTCAGAAATAATAATCACGCATATACATTGTAAGAAGCATAACTGGAAAGAGTTTTCATATAGAAAGAATATATATTTACAACATTCATATTAGAAACTATAGTACTTTTAATCTAACATTTAAATATTATCATTGTTATGTTTGTTATGTGTTTGATTTTTTTTCAAAGAGAAGACATAAGCTCATTCAGATCAAGACCTTCCATATCAAGGTTTCAATCAACGAATTTCAGGAAATACAATGCAAGATCAACGAAGTTGATAATGTTATCTGATGTTAACCTTTTGTTGAAGTAACAATCATCTTTGAAGACCTATAAAAAGTCATCAAGATCAAGACAAAAAACACAAGATACACAACAAGAAAATACAAGTGTTATACAACCTTCCAATGGTTATTAGATTTTAAGTATTCTTTGTGAGTGAGCAAAAACTTGTGTAATTCTTCACTATGAGAAATTACCCCATGAGTTTAAACTGCCCTTTCTTTGAGAGTTACTTATTTTGTTATTTTATGAGGTCTTAGTCTCATGGGGAGATCAAGACAACATAACCAGGAGTTATTTGTGTACCCATTGTAAGTAGGACTAGTTTGTGTACTCATTGTAATAATTAATATGATTCACGAAACCTCTTAAGAAGTTTCCTTAAAGGAAAACTAGACGTAGCTTGTGAGTTTCAGTGAACTAGTATAAAAGAAATTTGTGTTGTGTCATTTTTGTTTTGCTTGTTTGTTAGATGGTTGAGTCTATCTTTCTACAATAAAATTCTAAGGACTTCATTCAATTGTCCCCATCTAAAACCAATTATGCCAAGATCAACATCTTGTACATAGGGTAAAAAATAATTTTTAATTGAATCATTATTTTTTTCAAAATGCATCGTTAGATTAAAAGTTCATTTTACATTAATTGTATATACAAAATTTGACATAAAAATTATTGATTCAAATATTAGATTGACAAATTAGTTGTATTATTTAAATTTATTATGGTGTAAAATTTCATGTAGGTTACATAAACATAATTTAATATCTCTTTATTTATATATATATATATATTTATATTGATTATAATACAAATTAAATTCCCTTATCCAAAATAAGAATTTGAAATTTAAGAAATTTGAAATGATTCATTTAAAAAAACATTTTAAAAAAAATAGGAAATTTAAAGTAACGCAAATCTATTTTTTAATATTTCATATTCTTTAAAATTTTGAAATTCCTCGCTCAAACGTAGTATTAGGCCTCATTAGTAAGATTAGATAGACAGGTGGGTTAAGGCCCAAAATGAGTTCAGGCCCACAAACACTTTTTTATACATGCATACCTTTAAGGGAGAAAGAGAAGGAAAAGTTAGGGTAAAAAAAAAATAAAGAGAGAGAAGAGAAAAGGTGTGAAGAGGAACTAAGATCTTTAAGCCCAAAGCTTAAATTTGTATCATCCTTGAGGTATGAGTGTTCCATTTTCTTTTTCCTAACCTTGTTACTTGTGTTTGTATATCTTTTATTTTCTCCCTTTTCTTTCGCCTAAATGAGTATTTTAGTGGATTTTTATATGACTAAGTGGTTGACAATTTGTTAAGAGTGATTAATGGTTGGGTTTTGTAATAGAAGTGTCGTGGAGTCTTTTGGTATGTTTAGAACTGGTTGGGAGGCCATGGATGACTACGGGGAAGCAAAATCGCAAATGATTGTGATTTTGTAGAAATGTATGTGTTATGCAAGTTAAAATTTGTCGAGTGAAAGTCTTTGAGTTATGAATTTCTTATCTAATGCAAGAGTGACTAGACAAAAATTAATTTTAGCTAAAAAAATATCAAGTAGATTTATCGCTTGAGATTCATTAGTAGAAAATCACTCTTGTTAAGCAAAAAGGTCCTATGAACCAAGTTCTAAAGCCCCCAAACATATACATGTTATGTGTATGTATGTATTTTCTTTCACATGGAAACAATATATACCAATAAAGATGTGAATTACATTCATTGGTTTGAATTAGGATAACTTATTATTTAATTACCAAATTAATTTAGTAACTTTAATTTTTTTATTGTTTTAGTGAATTGATCATAATCAATAAATAACAAATAATTTTTTTCTTACATTTACAAAAATTAATTATTTTCTTTTATAGTCATTTATTTCTATATTCTTTTTTTTTCTATGTTTCACTTTATAACATTCACATAAAGTTATACATATTATGTAACATTGGTATCATTTGACCAATTTAATTTTCATCATACAAAATTTGAACAAAAGGTATCTAATTGAGGGAAGAAATGAAGACTCTAATTCTCCAAAGCAAAATTGTGAGAGTCGTCAAAAGAAATATGCTCTTAACATATTTAGTTGCTTTGGGTGTGGAAAATCAAGAACAACAAACAATGTTGTTAAGGATGATAATATCAAGGATGATAATGTCAAAAACCATATTGGAAGCTCTTCAAATCTTCTAAAAAACTCTTCAAATCCAACTCAACGTTTTTCAAACTCTTTGGATAACCTTTCAACAACTTCCAGGTTGAATAAAGAAGAACGTCTTAGTCGTCACTCAAGTTATACAAAAGAGCTTGAAGAGGAAGTACTAGCAAGTGGACGATAAAATGATTTTGTAATAATTTTTTAGCTTCAAGAATTTACAAAGTTGATTTACTTTGTCATGTTTAGAGTATGAAACATTTAGCAACCTCTTTATGATAAAATAAATATGATTTTCTCACATTATATTTGGGAATAACATTTTTATTTTAAAAAATATTTCAATATTTTTAAACATTTTTTATAGATCTCTTAATAATAGGAAGATATGAGATATTTAATCAAAACAATACACATTCGGAATTTTTTACTTCTATTTTACCAATGTTTCTTTGAATTGTTACTTGATTGTGAATACTAATGACTTTCAACATGATTGGATCAATTTTTTTCATATATTTTAAGAAAATAAATTAAAATAATTTTTGTATAAGTTAAACTAATATATATATATATATATATATATATATATATATATCAAAAATTTTAATTTTGAGAAGCTAATATAAAAGATTGTTCTTATTAAATTACATATAAGTTAGTTTTAACTTATAATTTTTTCCCTAAAAATAGTTATAAATTAGTGTTTTTACCTTATATATGTTTTTGGTTTAGTAAGTATGTAGAAGACATCAAACTATAAGAACATTTACTTTATTAATAAAGGATGAAAATAAATGATTGATAGAAAACATTAAACTATAAGAACCTTTACTTTATTAATAAAGGACGAAAGAAAAGAAATGACTGAAATCAAGAGTAAACTTTTATTCAGTACAGTGAAGAAAAAAGAAATAAGGAGAGAGAAAGTTAATGTAACTTATTTGATAAAAAGGAAATAAATTTTTTTTTTCAGCAAAGAATCAATTAAATTAAATTAGAGGACACTTTAGGGGTGTCCCAACCCTTATACAAACCTTAAAAAACAAATAAGTCCGACTACATTTAAGAAACCTACTTAACCAAGCACACCTTGGCTCCAAAAAACAAAAAATAACCCCCATC
>Ga0123342_1003234_pt1 | contig 26366 bp, 10 predicted proteins | sample Turbeawhitnodule_FD_89960 | JGI IMG/M metagenome (GOLD analysis project Ga0123342, IMG submission 89960) | Root nodule microbial communities of legume samples collected from Mexico - Turtle bean Mexico white nodule | ecosystem: Host-associated > Plants > Roots > Nodule | place: Mexico: Nepantla...
AGATCAAATTTTTGCTTAGGTGAAACAACAGTTGCGTAACAGAGGCAACCAAAAGTTTTTAGGTGAGAAAGTGAAGGTGGTTGATTATATAGTAGCTCAAAAGGTGATTTATTTTTTAGTAAAAGTGATGGCAAGCGATTAATGATATATGTGGCGGTTAAAACACATTCTCCCCAAAATTCTAATGGTAAATTGGACTGAAATAGGAGGGCTCGTGTTGTGTTTAAAACGTGTTTATGTTTGCGTTCTACTACTCCATTTTGTTAAGGAGTGTAGACGCAAGTGCATTGACATTCAATACCTTTTTTGAGAAAAAAATCATACATTGAAATAAATTCCAATCGTTGTAAACGCAGATGGTTTTAATAGATGCCTAAAATTGATTTTGTGCAAATGTAATGAATGATTCTAAGAGATGTTGGGTTTCAGATTTGTGATTCATAAGAAATAGTCAAGTACATCTAGTATATGAGAAAAAAACGTTTTCTGAGTTGGAGTTTTATGAGGACCCCAAATGTCACAATGCAATAGATTAAATGGAGAATGAGATTTTATTGTGCTTAAAGGAAAGGGTAGCCTTGTCTGTTTAGCTTTGGGATAAATACTACAATTATTATGAATGAGAATGAGATTTTTGGTAGTAAGGAAGATGCAAGTTGTAGACACGTCGGAGAAGGATGTCTGAGGTGCTTGTGCCATAAATCAGGGTCGGTCGATATTTGATATGCGTGGGCTTGGTTTGGAAGAGGGGACATGTTTACCCGAGCCAATCATCCTCCCCGTAGCCAAGCCCTGTAAAAACGCAACCATGTGGATTAAAAACGACACAACAATTTAGTGAATTAGTTATCTTACTAATGGACACAAAGAACACAAAGAACATCTTTGAGAGTGATTTGTCATTGAATTTAATTGTGCCTATAGATGAGATGGACGCAGTTGAGTCTGTGGGCAGATTAACATTTGAAATATATGATGATGAAGTGTGTGTGAAAAATTCTGAATCAGATGCAATGTGATCGGTTGCTCCTGTATCCAATATCCATGGTTTCGTAAAAGCAGAATTAGAAGAGGAGTTATGGGCAAACAGACCTGCAGAGCTAACAAACGTGTCACTTTTACCGTTATTGTTAAACGAGTAAATAGCCTTTGTCAATTGCTGAATTTGCTCGGCACTGAAGCCTTGTACGAGGAGGTTTCTATCGGTCGTTACTGATGTCTTCCTTGCCAGACATGATTTTTTTATTTAGGAGATAAAAATGGAGAGGTTGTCAGGCACCAAGATCGGTGTTTTGATACCATATAAGAAAATGATGAATAGAATAATTGTAAGAAGAAGAGAATGTGTATGGTTATATTACGGAGTTTCTCTCTCCAAATTACAATGAGACTCTATCATTATTAAATTAAATTAATTGCATATAATTGGGTACAATATCGTACAATATTGCATACAATAATTACATATAATTTAATAATTATTATTTTCTTAATATTTTTCTCCTTTTTCTCCTTCCATATAAATTACATATCATTTCAATTTAGACTTTTTTTTTAAAATTCAATGTTATCTCTCTTTTACGTTAAATCAAACCCATGACAAGATTTTTTTAGAGAATTAAATGAACATTTTAAAAATATAAAAATGAAAAATGAATTTTGAAAATTGATATGACAACTTTAGGATTTTAAGTCAGTAATTTCTAGATAGTTCATTCGTACTTTCTCTCTTTTTATAGAATTTATTGTCAGTTTTCTCTAGTAGTAGTGTAGTCTCTTTTTTTAGTTGAGGTTAGTTTCTGTTATTATTTTTTATTAAAAAAATAGTTAATTATTATATTAATTAAATTAGATGTTAAAATTAAAAAAATTATTAATATTTAAATTAGTTTTTAAATTGATATCTAATTATATTTATTAAATTAGATATTAATTTAAAAATCATTTATCAATAATATAAATTAATTTAAATTTATAATTTTTAAAATAAAATTTAATTTAATCAATATAACAATTATTTTTTTTATAAAATTTATTTTTATTTAATAATTTTCGTATTTTTTTTTTTGAGTAATTATCATATCAGTTATTAATTATACTATATGTAATTTTCTCATGATATTGAAGTAATTGTAATCTATCATTTTAAAATGTCTATCACAAATTATGGGTAGCGGGAACACAGACACGTCAGTGTATCCGCATTTTTTATTTCTGTAGTATTTTTTTTATTTTTCAAAAATAATTTCTCTTAATAACATTAAAATGAGGAGTTAAAGAGTAGTGGAGAGAGAAAGTGGGAAGTAGATACCTATATAGGAGAGAGAAAGTGGGAAGTAAGATAGGTGGGTTATGTGTAGTGGAGAATCATAAAATCGGTTTCTTAAATCAATTTTAATAAAAAAAAATATCAGTTTAAATCAGGAAAGTAACGTACCAAATCTCCACCTTCCTGCTAAAGTGGTCCACAAAATAATCAATCTCTCCATTCTCTCCACTCTCCCAGTTAAATAATAACAAATAAAATAAATTTTAAAATTATTTTATTAATTTTTGAAATTATAAAATGTTCAAATAACCAAAATGAAAAAAAAAATGACACAAAATAGGAAAACAAATTAAGAACCATTAGGAGGGGAATCCCTTTATATATAGGTATAGATGATAATCCAATGATATTCCACTAACTGTCCCACATTCGGAACTGTTCATAAGTAAATAATAAAGTAAAATGAATTTAACTTTTTTACATGAAAATAAAAAAGTGTTAACCATTAGTAAGCGAAAGTTCCACACAGGAGGCCTTAATTAGAATAATGAAGGTTTGATATGATATGAGAATGGGTTAACTATCCTCGGCGCAATCTGCGACCACACTTTTCACTTATCTTTTTCGTATGTCCCACACTCATCATTTTACTTTCACTCTCCTCTATTTTTCTCCTACATTTCTCACTCAACTTTCTTAACGATCAAGGTTTGGGTGTACAAACAAACTTCTGAATTTGGATTCAAGTTTCCTGTAAAATTACTCTAACTTCAAATTTATTTCACTTAAAACTGAGTGTATAAAAATAGTTTACAAGTGAGTCTAATAGGCTGTCCACAAATTTCACAAATCCCTTCCCACTTGCTTCCTATCCTTTTAAACTTTAGGTTTAATCGTAAACAGATCCTCCTTTCACTTATTCCAAAATAGATTTGAACTTTGGCCCATAGTTCATTTATCGATACGCAAAAAAACTAGCTTTTGACCGCTTCAACAGTAAATTTTATGTACTACACACATTTTCTATTTTGGTTCAGACGTAGCTTCCATTACTTACACAATGGGCTACTAATGCCTCCATAAGCATGCTCTGGGTGGGACCCTCAATTCATCAGTGAGTTACGCTCAATTAACACCTATAAATTAAAATATGAAATTTCATATTTATTCAAAATATATTTTAATTTGAAGTTAAAATTATTTTGAATAATAATACTAGATTGGATTAATTTTTTTTATGTTTTAGCTCCGAAACTACTAACCGTTTTGAAGTTTGAAAAGAATTTATTCAAACATATATATTGTACAACAAGTATAATAGTATATGCTACAAGTTTGCATATAATAAAATGTACAACAATCGTGTTCCTTTTACTATATTGCTCATAACTTCATTGCAACCTAAATAATCACTCATGTAAAGAATAAATAACTCAAACGAAAAAAACTGTTTAGGTTTCCCAAACCAATATACACCGAATATGAAGAATTAAAAGACTGCTCAGACATTCATCAAAGTATTAAAAAAATCAATTTCTAACACAAAGAATTGCTCCTATACACTTTTCTACAGGCTGTAAGCAAGGTGACCAAATTTATGAAGCAGGTATGATAAGCTAATTCAGCTTGATTTATTCAGAGCTGATTCATTTGAAGAAGTGTGATTATCTTCAACTGCTATATAATTTAACTAATTTTTCTAACAACTCGTGGTTGTTGCCTGGAATTTCTTTAACCCTTGATCCATTCTTGTATATTTTAAAGGCTGGGATGCAGTTCACACCTTCTGATTTTGCCAAGTAGGGGTGGTCTTCAATCTCCACCTGAAAATGTAAATCAATTATAAGTATGAGACAATGTAATTCTTTTTTCAATTCACCATATAGGCATTTGGTTTTGTAAAACTTTGTTTTGCTCCTACATAAAGATGCTATGCTGTTTTCTCACATGTTTGTCCATGTTAATACCACCCTAACAGTCCTTTAGAGAGTTCAAGAATTTCTATTTCAATCTTTCAGTGAATAATACCACAAACTGCAAGGCCTAGAGCATTCAAAATTACCAACCTTAAGAAAATTAACTGATGGAAATCTCTTGCAGGTTTGCTCCAACACCAACAATACTTGTTTGTGGGTTGCCTTGTTGCAAAAGAGCACCACAGACATCCCTGTTCAAATTTTCCACATCTGATTAGAATTTGTTATTTGTAAGGCCAAATACAATTACATAAAAGACGCAGTCAAAAGTGACTTACCAGGTGATGTTACGTAGTGTCTGAACCGGTCATTGGTTGAGATGAAAAACAAATTTGAACCAAATTTCAAGTCCTTAATATCTTCTCCACGCAGCATCTTGAGCTGAAGCTGAGTCTCAAACAGAGCTCTGGCCACCTCCTCATCCCCTGGCTTTTCTCTTAATAGCATTTCATAGTCTTGAATCGCAGCTTCCCATCGCTCCAACTATTATATGTCCAAAAAAGTAATTATTAACTGAAAACAAGTATAATAGTATATGCTACAAACAAGTTAGTATTGAAGTAGATATTAAAGCACCTTGGCATTACAATCTGCCCTTCTCAACCTTGCCTTGCTATAACTAGGCTGAACTATAAGTGCTACGTTGCAATCTTCAATTGCTTTCTCAAATTGACCTAGCTTAGAACGACATGCTGCCCTATTGCATAGAAGAACTGAGTTGTATGGATCATGCTCTAGTCCTTCATTGTATACAGCGCATGCTTCCGTCAATTTTGATGCCTTGAAGAGTAAGTTACCACTCATTCTGGCTGATGTCACTGCTCTGGCTTTCCTCACCACTGCATTCACCTCAAAGTTACTTGGATCTAGTTTAGCTGCTTGCTGAGATGTCCTTACAGCATCCTCAAACCTGTCGGCACACAAAGAACCAATATAACTTAGGGTCATTTGCTCATTACTAGTTAGACTCAATATATTACGTATTATCATTCAATACAAACAACTAATAGCAGGGAGAAATAACGATTTTCTCTGACCTTTTGGTATCTAACATATAATATTTGTTCAAGTGAGATTGGACTATAAGCACAAAGTACCAACTATATAGTCACCGCTATCACACAAACTTTATAAAATAAATTAAAAAAATGGAAAACCCAATTGTTGGCACTTCTCACTATTTAGCCTGCTTTTAGATGTTCATAGGTCCCTTGTTTTTTAAAATTACCATGTTTGCTTACATATCATGTAAAATACAGAAATCATGATTGAATAATAAGATAATCGTCATCAAAATAAAACACTTCCACCAACCTGCCGGCTGCCAAGTAAATTTGCGCAGCTATCATCATGAGGTAAGCACTACGAGCTGGGCCGAATATTTTCTTACAACTATCAAGGTCAAATTTTGGCATTTTCTCGTAGGTAGCGTATGCCTCTTGATGTCTTAGGAGCTTCAGCAAGGCTTCAGTTTGTAAACAATAGACCTGATATGCATAGTCATTTTTCAATCAGCATAAGGCATACCACAGCCGTTTATTCATCAATCAATCACTATAGAACCTTTCATATTAAAAACAAAGTGGAAAACATTACATGAAATTCGAAATCAAGGGTAAGAAAACCTTGTTGTACAAAATGTTTAGGCGTTGGAAAGAAACCTAAAAAAAATGTGAAACCAAGGAAACTAACCTGTGGAGCTGAATCAGCACCTAAAGATACTGCAGCCTGTGTTTCCTTTAATATAGCTTTCCAGTCTTTGGCTTTCCGAGCTTCAGTGCATTTGGTAAGGTGATTTTGAAGAGCCTGCGCTTGTAAAGTGAGAACGGAATCAACACATGGGCTTGTTTCATTGCAATTCAGTGCCTTTTCTGCTTCTCCCAGTCTGCAATCAAATTATCAATTCTGTAAGGAAAAGTAATAAATAATAAAACAAACACCACAGCATCTAGAGTTTCTTTTTGTTTACATTAGTCCATGGAAAATTGAATGAAGCATATTACCAACACCATCATTATTATTATCTTTTGAGTACCTGAAATAAATTGTTGCCAAACGGTCGTGGGCTCTGCCATAAGAAGGCTCCAATCTGATAGCTTCCTCGCACTCGACAATTGCCTGCAGAAACCTTCCCAACCCCATCAAAGCTGCGCTCTTATTGCAATGATAGGTTGCCTTATTGGAGTCAAGAGCAATGGCTCTGTCATACAAAACCAAAGCCTCTTCAAATCTTCCTAGCTTGTAGGCTTCATTCCCCATCGACTTCATCTCCTCCGGGTCCGCTCTGCTGTTCCTTGGACTTCGAAATTGCGCAAGCTCATTGCTGTTCTTCCTCATGATATTCCCCATCACGCCTTTGTTGCCGTTACTACTGTAAGCAGAGGAACCGGACATGAAGTTCGACTCCTTGCTCTTGGTAACACTAGTTCGGGGGCTGCTATTCACAAGCAAATTCCCAGTTATTGGTAACACAAATTCTTTGGCTGGGGATTTGGTCTCGTTGTTCTGATGATGACTAGCACTTGTACTTATCCTAGCAAGTTCCAGAGAATTACCAGAGTTCTCTTTCTGTTGCTTACTCTCGTCATTTGGGTCATGGGCTTGTCGAATTGAGGTTCTTGCAGCGTCTGAGGGTCTCTCATTTGGAGTGTTTCGGTATGCAGAAGGTGCACGGTGACTAGAGCTACTCTTTCTCGCAGGATTCTGCTCCCCCTTCAGTGTAGGATTGATTCCAATGGCGCTATCCCGTGGAACCTTTGGTTCATGGTTTAGAGGGGATTTGAGCTCGTTTTTGGCCTGCTCTCTCTGTTGTGCAGTGTTGCAAGCCTTCATGGGTAGTGAATGAACAGAGGATTTTCTTGGCCTGTTATTGGTTTTGAGGTGGAAAATTTTCCCCACCAAACCGCAACCCACATCAAAGTCCACCTTGTCCTTGGTTTTCCCTTCCATGCTTGAAGATGATTCTGAATAGAGCAAATACGAGTTTCACAGAAAGAAGTGAACGTATGCAAAGAAGCTGAGAGAAATTTGAGAAAGGTTATGAAAATGAAACAATCAAGTAGTGGCTTGCTTGAATACGATGGAGTTTATGTAAGACGTGTCGTTTGCGGGTGGATATATATAAAGGTGTAGAAGCCTTCAAGAGTGGCTTCCAAGAAACCTACTTGAGCTCTTTTTGAGTCTTTGGAGAAACAATGCCAAGTGTTGTCGATTCAAAAGAATAGTAACTCACGCATGAATTTGTATCATTACAATCTTCTTCATGCTTTCTTCAATTGCTATAAAAAAATATAAACCCACAAATTTTAGCTTAGATCTCCTGTTCTTAACAGGATATGATCCTGCAACAAAAATAGCCAAATATAATTTTTAACCATAAAAAAGTACACCTCGTGATTAATTATCGTGGCTTCTACGCCCCAAAATTGTGAATTAAAGAGGGTTCTTTTAACAAGTTCATAAAACATATGGAAAGAAATTAAAAAAAAAAAAACAATGTTGAGATTTATCAGTGTAGAATGTTTGATGTAGCATTTGACTTACAAATTTACATCCAGGGATGGATGAAAAATAATTTGAGAAATTTTAGCATTCCCTCAAACTTTTAGCACAAGCTTCTGAAGAGAATTAAAAAAGAAAATGTGCGGAGAGGAAAAGAGAGCTTAAAAATTTACAGCTCACGGTATTGCAATCCGCGGGATTTAAATGGTATGGTTGGTCCATAATTACTGGCCTATTTTAACACAAAGCAGTAACTTTTAATGACCACGTAAGTATATGTGTGTGATGTCACAAATGCAGAAAACTATTATTGTATTTTGTAGAGTTAATTTGACTTCCATTGTCTGTTAGAATCAATTGGTTAAAATGTACCCTCAATCCATCTCAAGGGCCCACCCTAAATTGATTTAATTCTAATTTAAGAGCAAAACTTTATTGGATCATAATAATTGAGTCTAATACCGCTATCATTAGGACCAAATAGAAGTAAACACATTTGACGTTTTATATTAGGATCCATAGAAATATATAATTAATCGTCTTATCAAGTACCGGTAGCACCTTATTTTCTTTCCACCTTCTCTCATATAAAAACAAATACCTAGTATTTCCTGCGTCTATTGTAACTAATCTGGATAAATAAATTATTTATTGTTATGAAACAAATCAAAATTTAATATAACTATGAAAATAAAATCAAAACTTACGGTTTAGAGGAAAAAATAAAAATTGATATAAAATGAAACTATAAAAAAATAGATAATAGCGGAACCATTTGCCATAAAAAAACAAAGAATCGAGAAAATGATTGAACGATATGTAACAAGTTTTACATTTAAGTACCCCATCTCGCCTTTTTGGATTATATATTATAAATTTTGGAAGTTAAATTTCTTTTTAATAATTAAGATATTGACACGTCGGTTTTCAATTAAAAAAAAGTGAGTGCAAATAATCTAATACAATGTCTTGGATCGGTTAATGTTTGAAATAAATGGTAATGCATCAAAACTTAATAGAATTATAGTATAGATAGGTTTATTCAATTCAAATATTCTTCTAACAAATTCAATTATAATCATGTTTAAAAAAAATTCATGTCTTGTATTAAAAGAATGTTAATTATAAAAATAAATGAAAATGAGTTCTATCGTTGAAATTAAAATAAATAAGAATAAATGAATTAGAAAATACATTTGAGTTCATTTATTACTAAATTATTCATTAATTATCATATAATTATCATTCATTAAATGTTAATCAAATTTAATAAAATTTAATTAATAAAATAAATGTCAACAAATTCATTTAATTAATACCTCACTCGTCTTCAAGTATCTATTCATGAGATTTGTAGTCTTTTACCTCTTAAATTAAGAAAAAATACATTGTTTATAATAAAAAAAATAAACAAGAGTTCTAATTAAATAACATGATTGAATTATCAACAAGTGTTCAAAAAATAATTCAAATAACAAAAATTATAATTAAAAAAAATTATACCATTTAGCATAATCGGTTACAGAAATTTAAGAACAAAATTGAATTGCAAAAACCTTTTAATTTAACGTGAAATTACAAGAGAATCAACTAAAAAAAAAGTTTAATCTTTCATGTGGATGACAAAAGAAAAATTACAAGTGAAGAAAGTAGAAAACTAAGGAAAACATTCAAGCTAATGTCTCTAAGAAATGCCCTTCTCCTCTTTATGTATCTATTTGTAAGTTTTTTTTTCTTTATATTTTTCATATTATGATTAAGTTTCAAATATTGTTTTTAATATACTTTTTATCATATTTTCTTTGTAAGAATTTGTTTCCAATATTTATTTTTTGAGATATTGTAGATTTTATTCTTCAATTTATTTCTAAAAATTTTACTTTTAGGTTTTATGATTTTTTAGTCTACCATGTCGATGGCAAGAATACTTTCTCATAAGATAAGATTGTCTATTGTGTCAAGAATTAGACCATTTGCTTATGAAAAATTTGAGATTAATCAATAATTACATTTAAAATTCAAATAAATCTGATTAAGTAAATTCCAATAAAATTATTCATACTTATAGGCCAAAAAGACTAAAATTAAATGCTCTGAGTGTGAGTATAAATCTGTTAATAATATATATATATATATATATATATATATATATATATATATATAATCCAAAAAAATTAATAAGAAAACTGTTGAAAGTCCTTAAAATTGCTGTGGTTTAAGTAGTTTGTTAGTTACTCTCATTGAAGTGGAACCATAATAAAAAACGATGGAGGAGATGGCTCTTCTTAGTTTTAAAATTGAATAAATTAATTTTAAATTATTAAACACGATTGATAAATGTACTTAAACTATTTTCAAACATAAATTTGCATCTAAACACTTTTATTAAAAATTGAATGAATTAATTAATTTTCTGACTATTGAGACAGTCTTAGGCGCCTTACTAGAATTGAAAATTTAGATTAGCTTTATCGAAACTTTTATCTCTTCCCTTGGATCACAAGTTTAGAATCCTAAAACATCCACTGTTTCAATTATGTTTTGTAAAATAATAGTAGTGAAATAAATTAGTGTTGTGGTTTCCTTTTAGTTATTCGAGAACCATGCTGATGTTTAAAAATCACTAATGATTAAGGATTTGTCCTAACGCTGAAATAGAAAGAACCTTACTTTAATAACCATATTAAAAGAATCGCATGTCTGTCCCATAAAAAAATATATCTATTATGGTTTTTAATGTACTGAATGCGTGTTTGGTTCAAAGTTGTGAAACAATTTATCCATATCAAACTAAAACTATCATAAACAACTACTAAAATGTTCATGTGACTTCAATATAAAAAACTGACGACATCAATCTAAATACACGAATAATTTAAAGGAAGAATAATCAGCTGTGTCTCCACATGTGTGTTTTTTAAACAATGATCTCATTACTATTTTTTTTAAACTTAACTGATCACCTTCTATGAAATATCTTTTCTCAGCATTTTCATATTCAAGATTCGAATTTAAAAATATTTGGGTCATAAATAGAATATAAGGTTATTACTTACATTTTATAAGATCTCTCTGAAATTTAACACCAAAATGTTTTAAATAAGACTCTAAGTTATAAGAATTATTATTTTGTTTAGAAATATATATTTATGTAAAAAATAAAACAAAATATTAATTAGAGTATTAGAGATCATCTTCAAAAGTACAAAATTGAATGTTTAATCGATAATCTCTATTTAATTCTCTATTAAATTGATTAAAATAAATTAAACTGGTAGAGAAAACTTATGTGTGGTCTACGTTTGGTAGGTATATTTATATACACTGACTTTGAAACAGTCACAGTGTAGATGCTGGTAGCTATGAAACTTAAATTTGAAGCATGAAAAACTTGGGTGTAAACTATTACACAATTGTGTGCATTTGACATACCTTTGTGTTTTTTTTTTCTCTGGTTAGAAGACATATATAATCATGTGTTATATATACTAATAGACGAAATTAAAAATACGTTTACGTGTAAGTTGGGGGACAAACCTTTTTGACCACAAATAAAGCATTGAAAAGCAAATATAAGATTCTCGTAATCACGGAAAACAATTAATTTGTTAGCATACTAAAGTGAGTCTTTTCAATTGTTGTGAAAAAAAATAGCATCGCCATCCATTTGAAAATGTGGGTTAGTTGTGGGTAGAATATATATTGAATTGATATAATGGACACGTTGGCGAAACCATCAAATATGATTGCACATTTGTATCTTTCCTCGGAGGGTAAGAATCGATGAGAAACTTTGTTATAATAGCTGGTAACAACTTCCCCTATTGAAAAGAAAAGAAAAAAAAAGGGTCTAGGTTTGGTAACATCGCTGAATATGATGGCTGTTTTTGATTTGTTGCCAAGGCACAACTACAGAGCCCTTTCCCAAATTCAACTTTTACACACATTCATTCATTCTTGTTTAATCTATTGCATAATAACTTTTCTTTTTCTTTCCATTGAATTTGGCAAGCAACAAATAAATTTTGTTTGGCCTCAAAGACCCCACCAAAATATATAGGAGGAAGAGGGCCTGAAGTTGCATCCACATAAACTATTTTGGTTACTTTTGCTCCTAACTATTCCATTTTGGTGGTTGGTGAGGATTCTTGTTGCCTATTGATTTTGTGCGAGATTTAGGCGCGGAGGAGTTCATTCGTTTTCATTAGTTAGAAAGTGTTTGGGGCCATCCAATTACAGACAATTCAGATCTTATCTGAAGCAATTTGTCATACAGTTTACCCACATCCTGTCTCGTTTACTGTTCGTCGGTGCCGGCTTCTAAATGCTTGGCACCACCCCGCACCAGACGGCACGCCATATAATTCAACATTCTACATGCACTATAGCTAAATTCCAACCGTGCATTATTTTTTAGGTTCACCAAATTTCAGACTGTAATCATTGTAAGGGCTTCAAAACACTAAATTATGGCATGTTGAATTAGACTAGAAAGGAACTACAACTGCACCCAACTACACCAATTCAGATGGACATTCCTCTCAATTTTCTAAAATTACAATAAAATATATGAAAATTTTAAATAAACTCGTATGTTAACATAAAAAGGTATAATTATGCAAAAGATGTAGCAAATTTGTTGTTTATTACTTAATTTGATATATTGGTCAGGTACGTTCTAACTTTTATATATTGGCTACGTATGCTTCGGAAGCGATTTGGGTTGGTATTATGAGTGGAATTTGAAGATATAGGAACTCGGTGACCTTCGATAGGAATAGGGGTTTGGTTGTTCCTTATTTAAGTTGGAAGGTGTTCCTTGGTTGGAGGTGGTAAGGCGCTAACTCTTTATGTACAAGGATTGGACCACTGGTTTCCATTTATTTATATTTTATTACTGATAAAAAAAAAAAAGCATTCTAACTTTTATGATTAAAAAGACGAGATACTTTTTTTAAAAAAAACAAGATATTTCCATAATCGTTATGCATCAAACTAATGTTTTGCATGAAGAGATGCTCGATTTTATCTTTTTCAATAATTGGTTAAAAAAGGATAAAATATATATATGAATAATACCTAAAATAAAGCGATATTTAAGAGTATTGTTTTTAAGTTTTATTTATTAATAAAAGGTGCCGGAATCTGTTACTCATTTATCACGCGGCTTGAATTTAATTATTGGTTGACACCATTGATGTAAAGATGAAAGTCAGAATTGAATGCTAGAAGAGCTCATATATGCTTTTCAGAATCTTATTTCTCAGTTAGTTCTTCTGCTGTTAGGGTAAAAAATATGGAAACACGACGAGACAAACTGATTTTCTCTGATTCAGTGAAGTGGAAAGATGAAGTACACGTATCCCAACAAGGATCACGTGTGCATACACTTCAACACAGCATGTAGTCAAAGTTCTACAACGATCAGATATACATGTTCTTCTTCAAGATTTTGTCATTTGTTTAAAGGAAAATGAAGGTACATGCTATAAAGTTTATAGTATCAGTGTTGAAATTATAAATAGAGAGGAGAAACAATGTGTAGCCATAGGGCACATACGACGATGATACGCAAAAAGAAAACGAGAAATTTGTGGATAATTTAGGTTGTTCCTTGTTGTAACCTAACATAGACGGTAAGCAACAAAACGACACAGGAATATTGCAGTGTCGTCGGTGGGCATGATAATAATTGTGGTGGGTCTGTTTGTGAAAAAAAAGAGGTGTGGGGTAGGAGAAGGATGGGGGAGGAAAAGACACGAGTGATTAGAATATTTGAAGGTGAAGGTTTTGTAGCCATTTGTTTACTCTCTCATACACAGTCATTGAACCAATCAACTCACTTAATGCCTTTCCCAACTCCCTCTAAACCTCTTAATTCTTCCTCCTATCTCTTTCTATAAATTAATTCCAATGACGTGTCAAACACCAAAACCCTATTAAATAGAGAGTTAGAAGGTATTATCACAAATTAAAACTCTGAATTGCAATATAATCATAAAAATTTCTGAACCATCTTTTCTCTCCTTTGCATTATCATATAATTACAAATAAAATAATGCTCGTGTCAGTATTCACTGTACTAAATAATTAATCAAGACCTGACTCATCAAGACGTCACTGTGTCTCCATTAATAATCACTATTAATTAGAACACTCCTTATTATGTATGTTTATGGTAAATAGATATGTTAACGTTGTGGCACTTTTGGGTTTATTTTGTGGACTAGCTACATAGCAAATATTATAATCATGTGTGTTACTAATTAAATGTTAAATTACATAATTACATTTAGGAACTACAACTTAATTTATAAATTTTTAATAATAAATTTAAAATTAATTTGAGGTTTCCAAAATTAAATACAATGAAATAAGAATAGATCTTTTTTTTTCAAACCAATCCATTCTTTTAGGGTGTGGTTGGATTAGGGAGAGATTTGAGGGAGAGGATTTAGAATGATTTGAGAGGAAAGTGAGGTTGTTTGGATTGGGGTATATTAGAGTAGATTTGTGAGAAAAGTTTATTGAAGTTTGTAATGGATGTGATATTGGGAAAGATTATTTTAATTTTTTAAAAATGTATAAAATATAAGTTTACAAATTTAATAAATAATAATTTTAAAAAAATTATTAAAGAATTTATTATAAAAGAATTTAAAAATATATATTAGAATTAAAATAATTTAAAATAAAAAATTAATATTAAATTAAATAAAAATATACATTAATAATTAAAATTAATATTTTATTTATTATTTATTTTATTATAATATGAAAATTAATATTAATAATTAATAAAAAAATTATAAATGTTATATATATATATATTAAAATATAGTTTACATACTTAATTATATAAGAATTATTAATTTTAAAAAGAAAATAGTGTCATGTCATCTTTCTTGGCAAATCTTCTCATAGAGAAAGAGAAAATTTTAAGACATAAAAGTTGCATCGTTTTTCATATTTTTATTTTTATTTTTTTTCGTTTTTCCAACTTTCTGTGCTCTCCTCCATTCTCCGCTTTTCCACGCCACGATACAAACAGACCCTTAATTTTCACAACAAACAAGTCTTAACATGGGATAATAAAATGTGTTGTAAGTACGCGTTTTTATAAATACATATAAGAAGATCCAAGATACTTAAAAAATAATATTTTAATTTTATAAGATTCTCTCTCTATATATAAAATAAATTCATTCTTTATTTATTAAAATTCTTTTTTTCTTTAAATTTTATTTTATAATTTGACTAATTTATAATTTATTCAAAGAGAATCATTTCATTGATATAATAGGCTTCCATCCAATTTGTTCTTAGAATTCTTTATGAATATGTATAGTCTACCTTTGTATCGTTTTTGTTAATATATGGGTTTTTGTCTAGTCTCCCAATATTTGTGTATTTTCTTTTTAATAATATTTTTTTTCATATGATGACAAATGATTGTTGTTACTTGAGGTGTCAGTCTAGCTAAGATATCAAGTTACATAGTGATGTCTAACATGAAAACTTTTATAAAAATAAGTGTAATTTTATATTACAAATAAATTTTCTAAAGTTTCAAAAATTTATTTTAAAAACTCAGCAAAATAATCTTGAATAATAAGTATTTCAACAGTATTTGCATTTTTTTAATGATTAATGGTAGATGATTTATAAATTCCTAGTTATTTTTTATTACGAGCTCATACTTCAAAAAACTTGACTTATTTTGTTTTAGTTTTTGATGTATGTATATTTTATGTGCAATTTTAGTTTTAGTTATAATTGTTAATATTTAATTCTCATAATTTTGAAATATTTTAAATTAAGGCCTTTATTTTAAAATACATATAATAATTAATTCACGGTGAAAGTGAGAAGTGATAAAGTTAATTTCTCCTTGTAGTATGTTCTTGCAATCTTTAACCAAGAACACACATGTCTTTGAAGCCTACATCTGATAGATAATGCAATTATTTAGGATATATAAAGCAGTGATAAACATTAGTTGTTGTCGAGTTAGGTAACAATGGCTTGTGACCCAAGTTGAGACAGTAAGGTGATGGAAGAAGCAATATTGGAGTAAGAAGAAGATAATGTCTTATTTAGTGTTTATTCTCCTTAGATATAATAAACATAAGTGTGGCTGAATTGTGATTCTTGATTGATTATTGATATTGTTGTTTTACTTTTAACTTTCCGTGACAAATTGAGAATTTTAAATCTGACTGAGAGGTATTTTTAGGGTTTGGACCTAAACATCAATACTTAGCATATTTGAGTGCTAGAGATAGACTTGAAATGTTAATTGTCATTAACGTCTGATTGTGATTTCTAAGTTGTTTTTATAAGTATGTGAGAGATCGATATTTAGGAAACATTCTTAAGAATTTTATATGCGAGAGATCGATATAAATGAATTTTCTATGGGCATCAATTTTAATCAAAGAACTTAATACTAACATGCTAATCAAAATACAAAAATACATGAGAGTGAGAGAGATGAAACCTAATCCTTATTTTTTCAATTGAAACAACTAATTCTTTGTTTGTTTTCTTATTGATCAATGTCAACATAATCACTTCAAACTCTTCTTTTTATTGTTTTGTTGTTATATTTAACGAGTATTGTACTAGATAATTTACTGTTTCTTGCGGGATCGATATCCGTCCTTAGGGACAATTATTACTTTTGACAAACACGGTGCACTTGCCATAAAAAGTCATCAGGGGTGTCACAAGAGGGAAACTTTTTGGGATGGTGTGGTTGAAAGAATCAAATCCAGATTGGGGAGATGGAAAGGTAGATGTATCTCGATGGCCGGAAGGATTTGTTTGATCAAGTCAATTCTTTTGTCTATCTCGTTGTTCTATCTTTCTACGTTTAAGTTGCCTGTAGTTGTGTTGAAAAAGATTGTGAATCTTTAGAGGAACTTTCTTTGGGGGTGGGGATCTGAAGAGAGGAAAATCGCTTGGGCTTCTTGGGAAAATTAGTTGCTATAATGACTAAATTAGATATCATTTTAGAGACTAAAATAATTTTTGGTTTCTAAATTAGTTTCTATTATTGTTAAATAGTTTCTAAATTGGTATCTAATTAGCTACCAATGTTTTAACTACCAATTATTTAGATTATAAATTTGGTAGCAAAAACTTTGGTAGCTAATTAGATACCAATTTAGAAATTATTTAACAATAATATAAACTAATTTAGAAACTATTTTTTAGTCTTTAAAATAGTTTCTAATTTAGTCATTATAACAATTAATTTTTTTTAAATCTCTAAAGTGGGTTCTATTCAATGATTTTATTGTAGTGTTTATATATATAAAAAAAATTGAAAGCATACCATTCAAAATATTATATCAATCATCTAACCAGAGAATATTTAAGAATGCATGATATAAAAGATAGAACTTAATACTAGTAAATTAGTTGATTTATTGCTGATAAAAAAATAAAATAATTGATTGCATAAAGGTAGTCTCCACCACCTAGTATTGGTCTTCTTCTATAGTGTAATTATTTTCAATAAAAAAGTCTCTCATTTTTTTTTCTTTTAAATTATCTCTCATAAATTAAATTAGATCAAACTTATACTAATATATAAAAATACATGTTATGCAAAAAATAATATTTCCTAACTTAAAATCTCCTTTCTAAAATGTTTCCAGAAGCATATAGGACAATTCACAATCATCCTAAATTTTTTTTTCAAATTTCCTTTATTCATTCTATTTGATTATAACTGTAATGTTTCTTCTTTATATTTCTTTCGAATCATAATTTCTGTTATTAAAACATTTGCTTACAATAATTTATCCAAAGTAAACCAAAAGATAATGACAAACATGATAAAATAAATCAATTATTGTAATTATATATGGGTAAATAAACTAAAGTTGACTATGCATATGCATGTATATTCACACAAATTAAACACACATCATGGAACTAATGCTAGCTAGTTCTTTCACTATATATATATAAACATAAATAAAAATGGTAGAGGTGCTCCAATCTTTTTTACACTATTGTTAAGTTATTTTATCTTTGTGTATATTCTCTCTTAGAACAAAAATAGCCTACATCATCCTTTGAGGGTCTCAAAATTACAAACATATAAATTTATCTCCTATGGATACAATCCCAAAATTCCAAATCATGTTGAAACTATTCATTTTATTACCAATCATGTTGAAACTATTCATTATATTACCAAAATGTATATGTAGTTGTCCAAACTTTAAAAGATTTCTTTCTATATATTCCAATGTAAGCATGTCTTCTTAAACAATACTGTCTGGTTATGAACTTGTTGAACCTTGAACCTGATTGATCAAAAAAAAATTATGTAATAAGATGTATTCCTTTTTCTTCAAACTTGTGAAAGTAAAATATGTAGACTAGAAAGATCGGAGTGTTAAGGATGCCATGCAATCACATAACTTGAATACATGTAGAAAGACACACAAATCAATTAGCATAAAAGAATGAAATATTTGATTTGTTAATTGTTATGCATGTTCATATTTTTACCAGAACTATTATAAAGATTTATTCATGATCTAAAATATGGTTATTAAAACTTATATTATTTATATGTATCCAGATATTTCATATAATTATAATCCAAACAATTTATTTATTCATTGTTGATAAAAAAAAAAAAATTCAAACAATTTTCAAAATCTGATTTTGTTTTCTATTAAAACTTATAAACTCAAACCCCAAAATGTTGGTTAACAGTGGTCTAGAACATATATAATGATATTGATTAGAGTAAGTTTGGGATTTTTTTTTTGTCAACGTGGGATGCTATGTTGCAGAAAGGATACAGTCAAATGTAAACGGTCAACATGAATGAAATGGAGTTTTACATTTAATTAGAGTGCACGATAATGGATATAAATCATTTTTACATTGTCATATAATTTTTGCATCCTCATATAATTATTTATTATTGTATCTAATAAAATTTATAATAATTTCTTTAAAAGTTAAACTCATTCTCCGTTATATAAAGTAGGTTTCAGAATTTGAAGAATTTGAAGGAGATGAATCTAACTTTAGATACTTTCACTAGTAGAGACCCGTGATCTTTATTCATTATGACAATTCAAACACTATTTCCACATGTATAATAAGCCCATGTTTGTTTCCAACCACGGAAAGACAGAGGAGCAGATTTAAGCAGAAAGTACCAAAAATGAGATAATTTCTTTTTCTTTTTGGTAACTTTCTGCTCAAAACAGCGACAAAAGTTTCAAAAAAGCATACATAGTTCGATTACAGGATAATCAACTATGCATATATATTTTATTATATTTATTTTAAAATTATAATATAATAAATATTTTAAAAAAATAATATTATAATAGTGAAGAATAATTTAAATTTTAATATTTAACAATTAATCTAATATAAAAATAAATAAATTATATATTTTATATTAATATATAATAATTAAATATTTATAAATATATTTTATTGTTATAGTAAAATGAACAATTAATTTAAAAAATAATAAAATAATAAAATAAAATATTTTGTTAATATATATTTTATATTAAAACAACTAAATAATTAAAATGAAAATAGTAAAATATTTAATAAAATAAAAAAAATTTGATAATTTATTTGAATATATTTTTATTGTAAAATATAATTTTTTATTTATCAAAATTTTGTAATGATTTTGAATTTTAATTTTAATTTATATTTTCAAAACATATTTTAACATTAAATTATTTTATATATTATTTTGTAAATATATTAATATGCAATTAAATTTATGCCATTACATAAATCACATACACAAACTTCAGTTTCACTTCTCATTCAAATTAACTCACTCTCTCAATTCAAACAACTTAATTCTCATTTTTTTTTACTTCTTTTCTTTTTCTAATTTTACTCTCCCTTTAATCTAAAGACACAATAAGAGTAATTAGTAATAATGTCAAACCACTGAAGTTTCTTTTCTTCCTATCTTTAATTTTGATTTTTGTAAATGCAACTAAGTAAATTGTCATTATATTACAATTCAAAAATTATTTATTAAAAATCTACAATATATTTATATAATTAAATATATTTTTTATATAATGTACACTTATGACATAATTTTATACTAAAAATATTTATTTATAATAAATCGTATTTTACAAAAAAAAAAAATTATCCAGTACAATAAAATAAAACTACAATAGTTAAAGTTTTTTTTTAAAAATTTTCATATTAGGCATCAAAAATTAAAATTAATTTAAAAAATAATAAAGTACTAAATTGTAAGGTTTACATTTGATACAAATTAAAACAAACCAACGGCTTATTTTGATGATGTCCAAAAACAAATTTGTACCCTGTAAATTATGATCACCATCTAAGCATGTATTTTTAAGGAAAAGATAAATTTTGAAGGAAAAATATATACTTTTTTTCACTTCTACGTATGTGTTAAATTAACTAATATTTTTCCTATACAATATCGTGGAAGCTTTTAAGAAAAAAATATCTGTTTGAATAGACAATAAGCCAAGTATGGATTACTAGGGGAATTAGAAATTGTGTTATATTAAAAAATTGTATAAAAACTCACACAATTAAGTGGAGAAATAGAGAAAGAAGAGAGATGTAATCAAATTTATTTATTCAATACTAGTTTGAGAGGGAATAATACATTTATGGAATCTTTAATCATTAACATGAGTAGAAGTCCAACAATATTCAGTAATTAAGTCTATAAATGAAAGAGAAAGAGATTATTAATTAATGTAGAAATGAGAGAATTTTTTGGGGGTCTATAAAAGCTATTTATATTATTTACTTATTATATGTTATATATAGCCGTGATTCTTACATGATGTAGTGTGAGAAACAGCATTGAGTAAATGTTGTGCTAACTTAATAAAGTTTGGCGTCAGATTCAGTGTTTCGTAAGTATATTGAGATTAGTGTGACACCAAAAGACCTGATAAAAAAGTTAATGATAAACTAAAAGATAATTAAAGCCTGAAATTTGGGCTAATGAATAAGTGCAATTGGATTTGCTTGGTATCGAAGTTGGAATCGCAAAAAGGAGGAAGATGGTTAGATTGGGGTGACAGTTGTAGACCTGGGGGCATTGCATTGAGATCCAAGTTAGGGTTGAAGGGTTGAGTGGGAAGAGGGTATAAAAATAAGCAAGGTAAGGCTTTGGATTCAAGTCTTCTAATCTTATTACAAACTCTACTGTTTGCAGAGACGCACATGCAATATTTTACGTAAAGAAAACCCAGGTGCTCACGTGATCCAAGCTCACTAATTGCAAAGCTGCTATACATACTTCCACTTTAAGCCTTTGCTGCTGCTTATGTATGCAGTTCACTTCATATTTCGATAAACATTTTAATTTTCAAATAAACATTAGATTAGATTTTTTTTTTTATCAGCAACATTAGATTAGATTGGACATTATATAAATATTCCTAATCAACTAGTCAAGTGAAATCAATTTCTTCTGCTGCAGAAATGACAACAATTTTATCACATATTTGTTCTACCATTAGTGTATTTTTTTTTGTTACCATCACTTTCTTTTTCATTACCTATGTGTTTTATAAATTTTTGTATCAATAAAAAGTTAAAAAAAAAATATTTTAAGAGTGTTCTAATCTAATAAAAAGATAATACAATTTTATAAATGCAGTTTCTGCACTCAATTTATTACATATATATGCTAACAACATTAGAAAAACTATAACGGTGCATATTGATACAAAAATATTTAACACATTTAATATAGTGCTCTCCTATAACATATTTGTACTCCCTGCTACCAACATGATAGATATAGAATTCCTGTGATCATCCTTAGAAGTTTATGTATTAATCAAACTCCAAGTTGAGTTCTAAATCCATCATTTCTGTATTTTGTTGACCAAATTGCTGTACTTGAGACTATAAACCTTGAATTGAAGAGATTATATTTACTTTCAAGAGTCTAACTCATGGTGTTTGTGTTATAAGTGGCTTGGAGTGTTGTTTGTATTTCACATTGATCCTATGTCCAATTTTGCTCAATTTAGGTTGAGTCATACTTCTGACTCGATTAATGTTGTGTGGAGTACAATTTGGATGGGGGTTGTGAGTGAAATTTGAAATCACAAGAATTTTATCATTTTCAAAAGGGGGTGGCTGATGTGTCAGAAGCGTTTGAGTTAATGCAAGTAAAGGTTTGGTCTTGGATTTCTGCAAAATCCCGTTCTGCTTCGTTTTCCTTTTCTGATTGGTATTTGAAACATTTGGCGTGCATGAGGAAGATTTCTTGATGTTTTCAGGTTGTGATTTTAGTTTATGCTTTCGTTTGATTAGGTAGGCGGTTCTAAAGGATTGAATCACCCCTGAAATAGTTCTCATTTATTTATTATTTATTGTTGATAAAAAAAACACCAACCAATGAACTACATCGTGTATACTTATCTCTCACACTAAGAGAAAACACTCTCACTATACTTTGGGAGATATTTGAATTACACATAACAAAGCACTAATGATGACAGTTAATCTCTCATATATTTGCCTCAGAATATGAAAACTTAGCATTACAAAAAACTTATAAACCATCTATTTTTCCTTGTTTAAAGATAATCATGCTTTTACGGTTACAAATCATGCTGACAATATCTACACGGACACTTTCAAATTTTATTTTGTTTCTCATTCAAATCCATTAAATTAAAATTTAGAAAATGTTGCAGCGGGCCATTATAGTGAACGAATTGAGTTGCAACCTATTACACAGATGGAATAAGATACCTTACATGTTAATAGCAGATGTGAAACCGTTTTTTGTGCTTGGTTACATAATTCACAGAGTATACCATGTATCCCCACCCTACTTACCAAGTCAACCTTTGTTTATACTCTACCCTTAATCAACCTCCATGGCACATGTGTAGCTGCTGGGGACAAGTTTATTTTTCAAACTAGGGTAACAACTACATGTTTAGCACTAGTGCATTGCTTATATGGTTCGCATATTTTCAATCAAGTGAGCTTTTGCAAGGTTTATTTCTTTGGTTGAGATGTTTGTTGTTTTAAGTTTATAAGAATTAGATTGGTTAGAAGGGGTTATGAGGGTCCGTTGTGTTATGATTATTTATAAGAGTTGAGTCACTATAAAGTGGTTCATATTTATTTATTTTTTCTTGTCGTTAAAAAAAGGGTAACAACTACCATCACTAAAATAAAATCATTAAATAGTAACTAAATTTAAACACAAAAAATAGTTAGTCACTCTATTAACTAAATTAGATACTATTTTAGAAACTATTTTTTTTTATCTAAAGTGGTTTTTATTATTAATAAAAATTTATAAAATGGTTTCTAAAATTGGTATCAAACCTAGGTTTTAGTTACTAATATTTTAAATTATAAATTAGTCTCTAAAAGTCTAATAGAGACTAATTTAGAACATGAAGAAGTAGCTAAAATCTTGGTAGTTAATGATTAGATACCAATATAGAAACTATTTTACAAATTTTTATTAATAATATAAAATATTTTAGATATCAATAATTTTTTTAGTTTATAAAATAATATTTAATTTAGTCAAATAGTAACTAATTATTTTTATCTCTAAAATTAATTTCTATTTAATAATTATTTTTTAATGAATTCTTTGTTCAAATTTGATTCAAACATCACGTTGACTTTACATTATACCTTTTATTTTTCTCCCACTTGATCCAGACAATTTTATTTTCCTCAACTCCTGGTACCCATGAAAAATTTCTTTCTAGTTTTACAATCTTCCTCTTTGTTAACATTTGTATCATACTTTGACTTTGGAATGAGTATACTAATGCATTAACCCAAATATTGCAATATGATTGGTTTATCTTTCGATCACCATTAGATCATCGCGGAAGAAAATTTGTGAGAAATCCCTGCAAAAGAATTTTCAAAAGGAAATATAAAGAAGAAAAAGTAAAACATGCATAGATAAAAAAAAATCATCAATGGTCAATACGAAGGCACATGAAAATTGCCTGAAATGTTTAAGATGTGCTGGTAGCTATGACATTGTTTTTTTTTTTTCTTCTATCAGCAATAAAAAATAAATGAATAGAAATCACTTCAGAAGTCACTACAAGAAAATCATGAGATAAAAACTAATTTTTAAATACCAAAATAATTAGTTGCAATAGTAACTAAATTAGAGATCATTTTATAAATTAAAAAAAATTATTGGTTTTTAAATTAGTTTCTATTATTGTTAAATAGTTTCTAAATTGGTATCTAATTAGTAACCAAGGTTTTAGAGACCAAATTTAGAAACTAAATAATTGGTAGTTAAAACATTGGTTGTTAATTAGATATCAATTTAAAAACTATTTAACAATAATATAAACTAATTTATAAACCGAATTTTGTTTAGTTTCTAAAATTGTATCTAATTTAGTTACTATTGCAACTAATTATTTTGGTCTCTAAAAATTGGTTTCTATTTCATGATTTTTTTGTAGTGAGTGGTCCAACCTTTTTACTAGAATACACAAAATCATTCTCCTAACTAGACACGCCTACCAACTTGACTAAGGAACTACCAAAACAAACACTAACAAACTTTAAAGAATCAGTCTCACACAAGCCAAAGGATCCAAAACTCAACTAGGATAGAAAAAATAAGCAAAACGAGACTTTGCAAAAATTCAAGACCATACATTTACTTGCGCCGAAGCGAATACTTTTAACACATTTGTCACTCCCCCATTAAATAAAATTTCACTCACAATTCCAACTCAAATTGCGCTTCAAACATCATTAATCGAATACTAAATAAGTTTTAAGCTATAATCCCAAAAATAATGATATTTATAAAGAGAAAAACAAGTGGAAAGAGCAAACAAACCTTGGTGACTCTGTATTGGAATAACAAACAATAATGATTGAGCTAGACTATATAATGGTCTTTGTTTTTATTTATTTTGTCATTAACTGAGGTAACGCCGTGATTTGTAGATCTCTTATACATGAAGCCTTTTCTTAGCTGGATATTTATGCTATGTTGCCAAAGTTGACATTCTGTGTGCTTTCAAATCCTATAATAATACTAATTCACTACAACAAAATAATAAAATAAAAACCAATTTTATAGATAAATAATAATTAATTATTTTAGAAACTAAATAAAATTAGTTTCTATTAATAATTTTTAAATTGGTATCTAATTAGTAACTAAAGATTTTTTTACCAAATTTACACTACAAGAAAATCATGAAATAAAAGCCAATTTTTAGAGACCAAAATAATTAGTTGTAATAGTAACTAAATTAGAGACCATTTTAGAAACTAAAAAAAAATTGTTTCTAAATTAGTTTCTATTATTAGTAAATAGTTTTTAAATTAGTATCTAATTAGCAACCAAGGTTTTAACTACCAACTATCTAGTTTCTAAATTTGGTAGCAAAAACCTTGGTTGCTAATTAGATACCAATTTGAAATTATTTAACAATAATATAAACTAATTTAGAAACCATTTTTTTTTAGTTTCTAAAATGGTTTCTAATTTAGTTACTATTACAACTAATTATTTTTGTCTCTAAAAATTGTTTCTATTTCATGATTTTCTTGTAGTGTTAGAAACTAAATAATTGACAGTTAAAACATTGGTAACTAATTAGATAAACTATTTAGTAATAATAAAAACTAATTTATAAATCATTTTATTTTATTTTTAAAATGGTCTTTAATTTAGTTACTATTACAACTAATTGTTTTGGTATTAAAAAAACTAATTGTTTTGGTATCTAAAAATAGGTTTTTATTTGATAATTTTTTTTAGTGATTAATGCTACACTTTTTAATGGTCCGTTTAACTCTTTTGGTAAAAATATTATTTAGTTAAAGTTGAATGAAATAACGATAATGTACAAAAGAAAATGCTTGTATATTTGGCTTTCTAGTTTTCTAGAATTAAATAATTGTGGTCTACTGCTATTAAGTTCTTCAATTTTAAAACAAAATGTTAATACACTGGTTACTGATAACAATGTTAGTTAATTATTTATACAAAATATTAATCCCAATGTTTAATTATAAAGTTTTATTATTGTTATCACGAAATATATATTGGTAATTTTTTGTTAGTGATTAAATAATATATATTATATTGAATTAAAATTATTTAATTTAAGAAATTTAGAGAACTAAATGTGATATTAAAACTTTTATACAGGCAATAAATTTACGTTGACCCAATTATGACGATTAAAATTATATTAAAGTCAAATAACAATAAAAAAACAAGTATAATATTTGTCATGGCTATACTATTTTTCTTGCCTCACTGTTATAGCGGTCCCATGACATAATATTCTGATTTATTTTTCTTGGCTTAGTGGATATAGGTTTTTTTTTATATATTTTTGCTGTTATTTCTGAGTGTTTTTTTAGGGTTGTACTACCTGTTGGGTTTAATAGTGTCAAAGTTCAAGAGGGGTGAATTGACCTTTTAAAACTTTCTCGCAGAAACAGAGTTTAACACAGTTTACAGAAAATAAATCGATTTATGTGAAAATGAACAGATTTATTTCAGCACTGTTTTTGTTTGAAAAGCGTTTATACAGCAAGGTTAATCACAA
>Ga0123342_1003235_pt1 | contig 26365 bp, 11 predicted proteins | sample Turbeawhitnodule_FD_89960 | JGI IMG/M metagenome (GOLD analysis project Ga0123342, IMG submission 89960) | Root nodule microbial communities of legume samples collected from Mexico - Turtle bean Mexico white nodule | ecosystem: Host-associated > Plants > Roots > Nodule | place: Mexico: Nepantla...
CACTCAAGTCACTCCAAGAAAGAATACTTCCCTCAACCAATCTGCTCTTGAGGTCTTGTAACTCTCAAATGAAATATGTCAAAGCAAAAGCACTCTTTCTCAAAGCCAATACACCACAAAACTCTAAAGAACAATAAAAGACAAGCAAGAAAAGGTGTAAACAAGAAAGGCTATATCAAAAGGAATACAAGATATATGACAAACTCAAAGAATAGTGAAGAAAAGACAATCAAGAAAAATAAGGTACTCAATGAAAAGAAGGCACACAAAAGAATCCTAAAGAAAAGCACTAGAATAAATGAAGAAAACAAAAACAGAACTACTGGAATTTTTTTTTAAATTGTGCGTGACTTTACAGATTTATCTGGAACTGTATAATGCAAACTGGATTATGAAATTTAAACCACATAAAGTTCAAGATCTTATCTCAACAATGGCACTGGAATTACACAAAAAAGTAAGCCAATTAATTGTGATAAATTTTGCAAAATCACTGCCAGATTATTGTATTTTTTTCGGCAGAATTACACACCGATCATATTTCATTTATCATTTTTTTTGTACTTGGAATTTTGATGTACTTATTTTTTTCTACCTTTATATAACACTTTGAAGAACTCAAATCCAGAATTTCAAAAAATTCCAGTAACCAAATAAATCGAAACAGTCAGCACGTTTTCAAGAAAACAGAGGAAACCTAACAGGAATGAAAAACAGAATTAAGAACTTCAAAAGACATAATAGAAGTGATATGTAAGAACTTGTATAGGTCTATTACACAAGTATGAACTCAAAACTAAAAGAAAAAGCACCAAAGGATCAAGAAAACAAACACACGAAACTGTACTCAAAACAAAATCAAGAAACAAAAATTATCAATAAAAGGACTACATAGAAGTGATAACATTTTTGGAGAAACATGACTTTGACAAAACTAATAAGGATTCAAAAATCAAAATGACACAAACACAATATAATAAGAACAAGAAAACAGCAAAAAAATACTCAAAAATAAACCTAAAAACAGAATGCTATGTAAAGTTCTTGAATTAAAAGTGCCAAAAACAACTCAAACACACAAGAACACACCTAAGACTCATGATACCACATGATATGATTCCAATAACATGATAAAGATATTATATAGACATGTTATGGATTCAACAAGAGTTGGAATATGATTAGGCACTTTCTAAGAATTGGATCAATGTTCTTAACATTCTAGAACTCACCAAATCACAAGTAACCAAGCCAAACTCATATAGAAACCCATATTATGACAAATGAACCGATTAAAACAAGCTAGAAAGCAAATGAACCGATTAAAACAAACTAGGAAGCAAATGAACCGAACAAAAGTAAGCTAAGATACAAATGAACTGATTAAAATGACTAGAAACATCAAAGACATGTTTTAGAGTTTGTTTTAGAATGGAAATGGATGAAAAAGATGAAAAGAACTAGGGAACTTATGTGGTTGGAGTTCTTGGAGATGAACACGCCACTTGAAGGATGTAAGGCTCCAAGATGAGTGTAGATGCTGCCACTTGAGGTTCCAAGAATGCACTCAAGATGAGACTAGAAGAGAAGACACAAGTCTCTCAATCACTCACCAATTTGGGAGAGGTTCTTTACTCAAAATATCAAATCTATTATTGAAGGTGTCTTTCATGCCTTTATATAGAGACATAAGACCGGCCAAGAGTACAAAGGAAGGAACATTTGAAGAGTCACCTTCTAGCCTATTCCTAAATTGGCGCCTAAATGAGCAAGAGAAGGAAAAATCACTTCTTCTAGCTTTTTCCTAAAGACTAACGCCTAAGGTACTTACAAAAGAGGTGTATTTTTGGTTTCCCTCTTAGCACCTTCCTAAACACTACTCCTATATGTTCTACAAATTTATACAAAAGAAATTACAAAGAAAGATATTAATTGAAGATCATTCTTGAATGCTTGTAGTCTTCTTGTTGGCTTTGGGCTTCATCCTCTCTTTACTAATTCTTCTTTAATTTTTGAGAAGACTAGAAGGAAGAACTTTAAATGTTTGGGTGAATGGCCTCTTCCTCCATTAGTAAAATCCTCTTTATTTTGATCTTCATCACATGGATGGTCTTATTGGGATGAGGGATATTTCTTGTCATCTTGAGGACAACGGTCATGATGATGTGGGTGTACACTCGGTCGATCTTAATCTACACCCCTCACTATGTATAGGTGTGACGTGATTTTAAACTACTACATGTACTATGATACATATGTATAGGGATGAGACGTCAGTGTCACACATGTGACGAGGTAGTTGACAAAGAGTAATATTGTTTCATCTATAACAACAAAAGCACCCCACATCATAGGTCGAGGAACATTTTGCTCATACTTATACTGACACAACACACACTCAGGAAATGTCACTAACTTGACTAGCCCAATCGAATGTACCTAGAAAATAACGTATAGACTCAAAGGGCCTAGTGGGGCGGTGGTCATCATATGGAGTCCAAGTCACCCATCATGGGTTAGAGCATCCAACTGCACCCAGACAACACCAAAAGTATATATGTGTCATTCTATGAGGTATCACGTTGTACGCGGGTGTACCTCATCATAGGTGAGATTTATATCCCTCCTTCCCATGCCCAAGAAATGCTCATATATTCATGTTTGTGTAATTTGAACAAAAAGGTTATTCATGTATAATGAACCTAACAAACATTAATGTTGTTTGTCTCATACCTGAATGAAAGTAGCATAATCGCCCAATTGTTTTGTCTAGGAAAAAAAACGCATTCCTTATTTGTTTATATTTATGTGTTAATGCGGCAACTCCCCAACAGTATCCACCACACATTTGTACATTATGAAATAATAACAAGTACGAAATAGAGATGGAGGTAGCATTCTTATCATCAAATATAGTGCATCCACCAAATGCAACAAGTATGCCCTCGCAACACACTCCCAACTTTGTCGTACGCACACTCCTCATACACCTCTCAAAACCAACTAATTTGTATGTGTGTCCCCCGACATTGCCTCATCTCTGATGTTTAATCACCCTAGTCAACCCCAATCAAATGCACCAAAACAATTGAAGTTTCAGCAAATTCCAGGGTGACGTACGTAGAAAACTCATGACCCACAATGGGGAGATGTAGTAAAAACAACACATCATCGAGCGTTATCATCATCTTACCAATGGGAAGGTGGAAGGTGTTAGTGTCCCGCTACCACCTCTCTACAAAGGCTGAAATCAACCCCTTATCTACCACCTCATAACTTATGTTGCACAAAAGGCAACAATTCATAATTAAGCACAAAAGCCTCAACTTGAAGATGGGGAAACCCAAATTTGCTTAAAATTTTACCATGGGATACCAACTTCAATTCTCCAAGATCCTAACAAATACATTTGTGCTAGTAACTATAAATCAACATAATTAATAAAACATAACTAAATAATTTTTCATTCTTACCTCATCCTCTCATAGCCTCACAACAACATGATCTGCGATACTAACTAGTAGAGACAGGTTTGAAGGTCGTCCAAAGACTCTTTCCTGCTCATTATGACAGTCTTCCTATTTCTCCACCATATTACATCCAATGTGATTATGTGCTTCATGACAATCTCCTCTACGGCCGGATATCATAGGTCTTTGTCTTCCATAACCTTGTGATGAAGCACCTTTCATCCTAGGCGTAACTATGTCAAAAAACATTATTTTTACCTTAATAAAATGCTAGATGATCCAATCTAATATAAATTTTTTTTAAACATTCTAGATTTTTAATCTATAAGTTATTTTTAGATCTGGGAATACCTTCTGGATTATACAATTAAGTATGTAAAAAAAAATAAAAAATCATTCATCCCAATTTCACTCTCCGTATCACCCATTCTCCAATGCAAAAATAAAATTTTATATAGAGAGAGAGAAACTTCAGACTAAACTTTGTTAATGAAGGAAGTAAGACAAGGCCTCCACAAGTTCTCTACAATGCTCTAAAGCACAACAAAAATCTCGAAAGGAAACCACACCTCATAAAGGGAATGTCAAGGGTGTGCAACTGCTTAAGAATGGAGGAAGAAGATGAAAGATGTAGAGATTTAAGGTTACTTATTAATTTCATTAAGGATACAATTGACTTTTCATCAAAATATGAAGGTGAAGGAAGAATGTATGGAGGTAAAAGAAAAACATCTAGGCTACAACTTATTAAGCCCAATATTTTGGGCTATGTTCTCTAGACCGAGCCCATATCTACAAATCGGAACAACAGTAACTCAATTAGTAAATTATATGAATAACTTTAATATTTGCAAATAATATATATATATATGTATATTTTCATGGACGAATTGTTCGTCCCTAAACATTTGTTAAGTAGTGATGTTTGTCTAGAAAAATCTTGAATATAATATATTTATCAATATAAAGGTGGTAGTATTGAAGGATTAACAGGACTTAAGATTAGATTAAAATCACAATATACAGTGAAAACATTAATTATCGCTGATATAACAGGCCTTTTAATAAACACTGTTAATTCTGACCAATATCATTAACCATATGTTAATAGCATTCCATGTGTTTGACCTAACTATGGTTAGATAGATAAACAATGGACTTAACATAAGATGTGTAGGATGCAGTCACATCCAGTGTGACAGAAGGAACCTACCTGATCATACTAACTTTATAAATGGCTAATTATTAGTCTAAATGTGACACCAATTTTGGAGATATTATATAGAGTGGACAGTCTTTTAACTTTTGAGGACTGAATATTTTGACCCATAGTTTGTTATTTTTCTAAATTTGAATCTCAAAGTCCTTGGTAGTATATGGTATTGTTTGTTACATTACATGGCCCCAGCTTGAAGGTGTTCAACCCACCTTAGCTCCTTTTTTACCTTCCAATAGCTGATGCACATGCAGACATGGATGGATCTCTTGTGTGAATCAACAACAAAAGGTACATCCAAAAGCAAATTATTGTTTATAAAAGCCTCGTTTTCTAGTTAGTGTTTCTAGCTTACATTAACACTTCTTATGTTGAATTAGAACACTTTTTTCTTCTTCTCAAAAGCACAATCACACCATCGGATAACGAATGGAAGCCACATAACAAGACATTTCACCCTCTCAGAATATCTGCTTGCTTTGCAAACTAAACCGACTGCATTCATTTTTATGCATTCAAATTATTATTATTATTATATATATACATAGATTAACACATAATTTAGACTTTTTTTGGGTATAAATTTCTATAAGATAATGATAAAATCAATAAATTTATCATTTATATCTAGGAGTTTGCAATTAGATAAAACAAACCTATTTTATACCGCTAATAGCTTTTATTCTAATTGAATTGATCCAATTGTTTGTGTAATTTAATTTGGGTTGATACGAAATATATACCAAGGAGACATTTGAAAATAAAAATAAGAGATTACCAATTACATTAATGCATGTTTTATTTGGAATTTAGGATGGAATTGAGAATGAGAAAAAAAAAATGGATTTGAGGGTAAAAAGAATGGAAAGTGAAGTTCTTTGTATTAAGAGAAAAAAAAGTGGAAAATGAAGGGAGACGAAGAAAAAAGTTTATGAAAGTTTGTAAGAGTTAATCATAGATTTTGATAAAATTAAATAATATTATAATACAAATAATTGTAAAAGATTTAAGTGAAATTTGTAAATTCAGTAAAACTTAACAAAATAAATCAAAATTGTGATCAAAATTAAGTGTCTAATTAATATTAAATAACATGAAAAAAGAGAGTTAAATTACAATAATTAGACGGGAAAAAACATCACAACTATCATTTGAGAGATTCATGAAAGTCATCAAATCTTTGTTGCAACTGATCAATTCTTTGATGAACCCTCTCAAAACCTTTATTCACATTGGCGTTCAAAGTATTTAATCATTGTTGTCACTGCTAAATACCACACTAAATATCTTGTTCATCTTCTTGGTTCATCTTACCATGTTGCTAGACATCGCTAACTTAGACGATATTCAACTTTTTTAAATTTTTTGATTCAAAATAGTGTGACTAGCCTAGTTCCATGAATGCATCGATAAATAAGTTTATGCCATAGTGAGACATGATCCGTGTAATAAGAATGTCGTATATAAGAGGAATGTTATTATCCAGACATTTGATCATGTGTTGCATGATGAAATAAGACTAATTAATTAATATATTAATTTTTTCATGGCTCATTCCATAAAAATGTCTTCATGCAATAATTGAGCAAAATTGTTGACACAGACTCAATATGTGCATAAACACGTAATGTAATAGTTTTTCATTAATATTCAAAACTACCTAATTCCTAACACTTCAACCATGCATCTCTAGTCTAATCCTAAATCTCGATATCATATCACTGTCGTAGTTAAGCTCCTTAGGGATGTTTGAAGATGACAACTTCTGACTTTGGTACTTCAAATTAGCCAAAATCAACCATTCTAAATGTTTGATTTAATCTTCTTCTTTTTAACCTCAATAGAAAAGTTACCAAGTTGTCTAATTCTCATGTTGGAATAAAACACTTTAATTAGATCTTCAAAGTATAGAGCTTTCAACATGAGAAATTGTTCCTTAAACCTTGAAAGTGCAAATAATGGTGAAAGTAAAGTATTGGTTGTGCAAAGAATAGGAAATTCATGATCTTAGGTGTCAAAAATATCCTGGTGTAAAACACCTTCAAATACTCAATCATTTTATCATGCTTGACGAAATAGCATGCTTTATTTAACACGTCCTCAATACTTGGGAGCTTTGTAGCAGGAACTTCATCATCAGGCTTCAAAGTTTTTCCTTTACTTTGCTTGACACTTATCTATCTTTTAGTTAATGAAGATGAAGTCATTTCTACAAGATTTAAGACATGAAAACATTAATCAGTGCACATTTCATAATATTACATAACATTAATCTTATTCTTTTTAAACTCAATAGATAAGTTACCAAGTTGTGTGATTCTCACGTTGGAATAAAACACTTTAATCATATCTTCAAACTATAGAGTTTTCAACATGAGAAATTGTTCCAAAAACCTTGAAAGTGCAAATAATGGTGAAAGTAAAGTATTGGTTGTGCAAAGAATGGGAAATTCATTATCTTAGGTGTCAAAAATATCCTAGTGTAAAACACCTTCAAATACTCAATCATTTGATCACGCTTGATGAAAAATATGCTTTATTTAAAACGTCCTCAATACTTGGGAGCTTTGTAGCAGGAACTTCATCATCAGGCTTTAGAGCTTTTCCTTTACTTTGCTTGACACTTATCTATCTATTAGTTAATGAAGATGAAGTCATTTCCACAAGATTTAAGACGTGAAAACATTAATCAATGCACATTTCATAATATTACATAACATTTTAAACAAAGGTAGTAAAAATATAAATAATAATATTTAATAATATAAAATAAAACAGTGATCATTGATTTTCAATTACATCACATGGTGGTATCATATATAATATTACATTGCCAAAAAGTAAAAGAAAATATAACATTCCATAAAAAAAGGTACAAATGAGGCATTCAACCACTCCTAGTCATAATATTCAGTAACTTCTTCATACGATTTTGTCAGGACATGCCTAGAAGACGCTTTGCATGGGACAGGTTAATGAACAAGAAGTCGTAACACTATTCCATAATTTATTCGTCTTGTATGTTCATTTCAACTAACATGTCCCAAATGTCAATTTTTGCGTACGACGCATCAGGCTGGCCTGTTTACAAAGAAGTTCATTTTATTGTTCAATTGTCAACACTTATCATTTAGATTAGTGCACTTTTTGTTCAGCTACCAGAGCGACTCATTCAAATGCCATAATATATCTTTGAGTTATAGAAGACAATTTATTTGTCGTTGCATTTCTTGCCATCAACAAATACATCTACCTCGGTTGTAAGCTTCTCAAACTAGGCATCCATGACATAAACCATCAGGGCTTTTCTTTTTGAATCCTGCAATGATGATGTACCACCAGATGACACATGAGGTGAACTGAGGTTATATGAGTCCATTTATGGTCGTGATGGAGGAGCTTGCTCACCTTCGAGATGTATTCCATGTTATCATCATTAAGGACCACCACAATGAAACTTTGCTTATCAATGTGGCATCAGACTTGTCGGGTTGTTCTTACTCCATGCCATGTGGCACAATCAGCTCCCTAGAGTTCCTCCATCAAGTCATAGTGTCTAATGGGATTAAACTTCCATTTAGTGGTAGAAGGCTCTGCCAGACTAATAGAGAGCATCAACAATGTTATTGTAGGCTTGGGTCGTCCAAATTTAATCAACCATGATCCCCAATTGTGCCTCATCCATCATAGTTGTCAAAAGTCATAGATTCATACTTGCGGTCCATTTTGTGAACTCACAAATATCCATGGATGACTCCAGAACAACATGTTCTCCTTAATTCATGTTAAACCTATTGCAAACACAATTCTTCCAATAACAATAAGACAAGACATATATATTCCGTTAAGGAAGTATTTACTTGTGAAGGGAACATAAAGCAACAAAACTTTTCATTCAGAATACAAATTATTACATAATCTTAATTGTTTTCATAATCTCTCCATATTTTATTAGTTATATTGTCTTTAATGTGTGAACCTAGCCTATAATAACCCTTATGAATTTGGAAAAGTAATGTATTTATGTCTTTTTCCATAAACTCACACTCAACTTTATCAACTAATGACTAATCATTGTCCATCCCGTGAAGAAAGTTATGAAGAATACATCATGCTAAAACTATATTCGTCATCATGTCCAACTAGTAATGAGGTTTAGTTCCACTAGCTATAATTGGAAATTGTTTCTTTAACACACAAAATGATCTTTCAATTACATTTCTAAGTGACGAAGATGATGATTAAACAACTATCGGAGAATTTGTGAACCTCTTCCGCAGTACTCTTTCAGATGGTATCTAACGTCACAATACAATGTTATTACTTGTTGTTTGAACATAAAGCCAACATTTACAAGGTACCATTTTCCTACAATGATTGAATTTATATTGATTAGCATTAAGTACTAAGTCACCACTTAACATAAAGTACACGAAAACACATTCAACTAACCTTCAGATATGACCAATGGATCCTCTCGTATAAGTGGATCCTTCAATATTCTTGAATCAGATGTTGTTCCTTCTCACTCGACTACAACATATGTGAAGTTTATGTTTGTACTGATCAAAGGCTATTGGGGTTCAGGAATCTCTGCATGCATGGCCATTGTGCACACCTAGAATCTCTACATGCACACTGTTAAATTCAAGGACAATTTTGTCTTCTCACGGACGTCCTTGGATTTCCTACCTTTCTTCACTCACTAGCAAAACACTCCTTCCATACTTTTCTCGCACATCCACACTCACATCTCTTCGCTTATGAACAAATTCTAACATATAACGCTTTCTCATCCACACTCACATCTCTTCGCTTATGAACAAATTCTAACATATAACGCTTTCTCAAATTCATCTGCATAAATAGTTTTCACCCATAAACAAACAAACACTCGCTAAGTTTCTTATTTTATTATATGGAAAAAATTTAAAGTTATTTAATATAAGTTACAATTTGGATAGATTATATATTGATGTGTACTTTTCCTAAGAAGTTTGGAAACATATTTAAAACTCAACAACTTGTCATTATACTTATGAAAAAAAATGTAAAAGTCAAAAAATTGTCTAAACATCCTTATAATATATTCGGTCTATACACAACTAAAACAAAATATACATTATATATATAAATAAATAAATGGATACAAATTTTGTATTTTTGAATCAATTTTATGAGGTTAATTTATAGATTAATATTAATATTTTTATAAAAGAAAAATTTATTGGTTCTATAGCTACCGAATGTAGAAGAATGCATTAAGCAATAAATGGGGAAAAAGATTGAAAAAAAAGAAGTATTTTTGGATAGATGAGGTAGATGCATAGTAGAAAGGAGAAAAGAGAAAAAGCAAGGCATGAGAATGGAATATTGCTTTGCGTATCAGCAACCAACATTTCTGAATTTGGCGTATAACTTTTTTCCATTGCCTTGCTTCTTTGCTTTCCTTTTTTCATCTTTCACTTTCCCCACTCAAATGAGATTAATATCTGCATGCCCCTGTTAATGTCGGTGCCAATATCTTTCTCTTTCACTCAACGCAAACCTCAACAATTCATTAATAACTCCCTTACATTTTCACTACGCCAGAAACTCACATACTATTTCTTTTGTTCTCAGTAGATAGAAAGAGCCACAGAAGTTACTTCCCAAGATGTGAATAAAATCGATTCGTACAAATAAATACATATTTAAATTTGATGCCTATATATGGTCATAAAATAATAAAACTGTTACAATCAATTAGGTACACTTTACCTGATTCATAAATGGTGAATTATTTTTTTCTGCTGGACGAAAATTTCTACCAATATTATCATCTATGCTTCTTCTTAATATTGAACTGTATGAATACAGGAGATCCATACCAAATCACCTTTGTTGATACTCCGGAAAGCATTTGCCATCTTCTCTAACCTTAAGATTCCTTTCCGTAAAAAAAACATTAAAAGATTCCTAAACTCATATTAGGATAAGCTATTTTTTAATTACGGCGATGTAGGGTTACTAATATTAAAAAGTGGTGATAGAAGAAGCAATCTATGTTAGAAGTACATTTTTATAGTAGTTTATGTGGATTTTTTTTATTTTTTTTTCTGGTTGCTTAAATATTTTGAGGATCGTGTTACATTTCTTATTAAAGTCGTATTGATTCTTAGTTTCATCCTCAGTCATGTTTATGAACATATTGAGAGTGTTTGAGTGCCAAACGAGGAATTTCTTATTTAGATTTTGTGTTTTTCATTTTTTAAGAACTTCTCTTCATATTCTCTCCCTGTTTGTAAAGTTAAATTTTATGCTAATGTTGATATTTGAGAAATCAAATTCAATTCTCACCGATTATTGTGAAGTTTCCGTAGTACTTTGTAAAGGTTTTGAAAAATATTCCAAAATGAAAAGCCTCATATTTTTAATAGTTTTGTTTCAAAGTTTATATAGTACAATTTTGTAATATGGTGAGTTAGTTATCTTGGATTTCATGGAACTTTTGTATTGTAAATGGTACGCTTTTACAAAAAACGAGATTCATTTAATTTATTACAATTTTTAATCTAAATAGATATGCTCAACCACACTTCCATCACTCGACACAGATTCATTTGAAGAAGTTATTTTCCCATAAAAATTAAGAATAAACATTGTTTCATGAACATGATCTCACTTTAGACATATTGTCATGTGTAAATAAGGGCATTACCTTTTAAACACAAGAAGCATATTGCATTATTAGAATGAATCATCTTATACTTATTCGTGTGTATCATTGTCATATAAAAAATACATTTTTATATATTTTTTAAACATTCATAAATTTTAATAAGGTCATATTTTATGCCTAAAAGGAGGATTTGAGCAAGTTGTTCAAAATGAAAAAAAAAAAGTTCAAGTAAAGTTCAACCTACTTTAAAAAGATACTGTTAATTTAAATTTCAATATTGTTGATAAATAATTTGCAAACTTTTATTAAATAGACATGTTTTAAATTTGGTGAATTTTCAAAACCAAACTCACCTAAACTTTGATTAAAAAAAACATAAAAGAAAAAGGTGAATCTGTAAAATGAGGGGAAAAAAGTTGTGATTTTAGGCATAGAAGGAAGAATTATTTAGGAATAGCAATCCTCTGAACATGTGGGTTGGATAGTTGTTGAATGATAGATGTTGGGAACAAGACATGTGCTGTTTGCACACAGTGAAGATGACATTAAGGTGTCTCTATGTCTGCTGCTGATCTGTTATGGACCAAAAGTCACCATCTCCTTGTATCCATTCCTATGCATAAACAACCGTACCACGGTTAACTAATAACATTCATCTACAATTTTTACTCCAAAACCCACCCAATCCATTTTCCTTCTATTCTTCTCTACACACAATTTTCTAATTTCTACATTACTGCTTCCTTCATGAATTCGTCAATTATTGGGATATAATCAACCACACATCCTTGGCTCCTCCCACTAAACATTACCATTCATTTCCCATCATTAAGTTTTCCCTCATACTATATATATAATCCTTCTAAATTCAATTCAATTCAATTAAATACCTAGTGAACTACAATTCAGAGCACAATTAACATGATGAAGTGTGCAGATGCACAAATATTTAGGAGGCACAATAAAAAATGAAGCTGTATTAGAAAGAGAAAGACAGAGTATCGCGAGTGGCTATTTGATTCCATTGTGTTGGAAGTTGGAACCTTGAGCCGCTCGCACGCACACAAAATCTACAGGAGAAATCATTGAATGGTGGTGGTGGTGTCCTCCACAACACCGCACCCAAAGCATCGGATAAGAAAATCATTAAAAATGACGTTAATTGCGTTGTTATGTTGGAATTATTTGTAGAAAAGAATATTGTGCAAAAAAGTGGAGATTAAGAAGGGAGAGATGAAGTAATTAAATTAAAGGGCGAGCATAAAAAGGGAAGATAAAAACGGGGAAAAGGCTGAAAAAAAAAGAAGAAAAAGAAAGAAACACACAGGGGTGGGGTGTATGTTGATGAATGAGTGATATCCCCGGTGTGCAAAAACGAGGCAAAGCCTTTCCCCGAACAAAAAGGAACAATATTGAAATACATCGTTAGATCTTAATTCTCTCTATCCTATAACACCAACATTCTGCTATCTCTTCCTTTTCTTCGTATCTACACGGGAACAAACGGAGGGACTATCGCCGCCGGCTCGTAACAGAAGGGTGCCGCCGGGTGCTGCCACTTCTTGAAGGAAACGCTCACCTTCTCCGCCTCCCGCTGAGGCGGCTCTTGTGGCGGCTTAAGCTCGAGCGGCGGCGGCGAGGAGGCGAGGGGCGAGAGTAGGGGGATGGCAACGTTCCAGTCGAGTGAACGGCTAATCTGGAGGGAGGAGGGGGCCCGGCGCTGCAGGCGGCTGGGCTGGTGGCGGTTATTGTTTGTTTGGGGATTTGACATTGGAATATGATTATGGAAGAGAAGAGAAGAGAAGAGAAGAGTGATTGTGGTGAAGATGGAAACGAAATGGTGGTGGTTTTTTTTATATATGTAATAAAGAAAGAGAGTGCAGCAGACACACACACACGTTGGGAAGTGAAAGGCTGATGAAAGTGGGGTCCACCTCCCTCCCTCGCTTCCTGTAATCAATGCCTCACTATTCACTTTTCTTAATTTCCCATCCTTTCTTCTTAAATACTTCTTGCCATTTCAACCACTTCAACAAATTTCTATTTTATTCTTCATTTTCTTTTCTTTTTTATCTCTTTTCTTATTCAGCTTTCATAGCTAAAATTTCACTTTAATGAAGTGGAGTAGGATTCTAACTTTAATTCACCAAAATAAAATAAGAATGAAATTATTTTTCTAATAAGAATTTATTAAATATCTAATGAAATTTTAAAAAAATGGAATGAGATTTGGTTGGAAGAGATGAAAAGGAAGGAAACGTAGATGAGGGATGAGGGTGAAAGGTTGAATGATAGGCAGCAGAGAGAATAATGAGTGTATGAGGAATTGAATGATATTATTATAAGACATGAGAGAGGAGAGAGGTAATACACTCAAATAATGCCTCTTTTGTTTCTTTTCTTTTAACCTTTTTCTATTATCATCACACAATAATCCCTCTTATTAGGTCCCTCCCACTCTACCTCAAATCACATCATCACTACAAACCAAACACTCTAAATCTCTAATTCTCTAATTCTATTCATTATTCTCTCATTATCATCCATAACAAAATTACCCTCACCACCTTTCCTTATCAAATTCAATACCTAATCACCACTCTTCCCATTTAATTGCATTCAACAAATCATTGTCAAAAAATTATTTTACTTTAAAACAACATAACAAAAAAATTTCTTCTTCTTTCTCCTTCTACTAACAGAGGTTAGATATTGTAGAGAAAAGGTAGTGATGGGAATTTTCACAACATATGATTTGATGTGCTGGAGGAATATATTTTGCTAACTCTTACCATTGGGTAAGGACAAAAGTTCAATTTTAAAATACTTGCCAATTGCTAGACTACATTTACTAATACAATTATTTAGCTAATCCTGAGACTGATAAATATAAATTTTGAATATGAATTTGTGTAGGAGATTATCTTAATTCGGATGCTGAACGAAAAAGTCAAGAACGAGATTTGACCGAAGGTTTTTAAGACATTTGTTAGAAGTTGGAGACTGTAAACTAATACCAAATCCAATGGTCACAAATCTCTTTCATTCCCACGGCTAAAGCATACGTAACGTGGTCAATTATATAACTTCAACTCATAATATCCACGTGTCACCCTCTTATTGCATACATAACAAACACAAATCAAGAAGTGTTCTCTCCACTGTACTCATCTGAGGTTTTGGTCCATCCTATAAAATTATATTTTCAAGAAATGTTTCTTAGAAATATTATTCTCCTAACATAAATTTAAAATAATATCAACCTTTTTCTTCAACTTCAATTCTTATAAATTAATTCTTTGAAATTTTCTGTTTTCAAGATTAATTCTACTAAAGTTTAAGAAAAAAAGAACTCTAGTAATCCATTAAATTGACAAATAAAATAGATCAGATTAGATTAATGGGTTCAAAAGATTATCTATTTCGTGTAAATAATAATGGAATGATGAATCGATTCGTAGACCCAATCACTTATATTTTTATATGAAATCTTATCACATTTAAAAGGTATAAAAATATATTTTAATTTTTATGTTTAGACTTTTATAACAACAAACATGAAAATTATAGAAATATATTTTAATTTTATGTTTGTACTTGTATAACAACAGACATGAAAATTATATCAATTCACCTATAATTTGTTTTTAATCATTTGAAAAGGAATTTAAGTTATATCATGTTAAGGTTTAGTTTATTCAAATTGATTAAGAAAAGTACGAAAGTAATAGGTGCATACATTTTCGCTCCTTGCAGACCATCGTAGATTTCTAATTAAACTATTAAATAAAGAGTTCAATTTTATGTACAATGTAAAAGTTTATTATATAATTAATTAAATCATTAAAAGTGATAAATGTGAAATTTAAAATAATTTTATAAAAATCAACTAGCTTTTACATTTATCAATTTACAATTAGATAATAATATAAAAAATATTGAATTTATGTGTAAGCTGTCTCCTTTATCTATTATTTTTGTTCTCATTTTCTCGATATGAAATATATATTGTAAGTTTCTCTTTTTTTATCTCAATTTTTTTTTCTTGTTCCTAATCTTAATTTCAGATATTTTACCTTTTTTTAGGGTATTTTATTCAATCGAATTTTGAGATAAAGTAAGTTTATTGTTGCTTTATAATGTTTTTCTTCTTTGAAATTTATGAATAATTTGAATTTTCTTAACTAGATCCCTTTTAATTTGTGTTTGGGTTATTTTTTGTGTTAAAGTTGTAGGTGATTAACTTTTGAGAGTAGTTTATTCTCTTTGAATTCTTGGTTGGACTCAAATTCAATTTCAAGTAAGAGAAGCTAGATTTGGTATTTTAATTTTAAGTTTTTAGTATTTTAGGGTTTTTGGAGTCTTAAAGTTTGTTGAATTTCATGTTTAGGTGCAAATGGTTAGTTTTGTGTTGATATAAAGTTTGAAGTTTATTAGGAGTATAAAATTGATATTGGTGAGTATTGTGAATGTTGTTAATATCCTAATTTACAACTTTGAACCTTTTTAACTAATTATAGATGATGGCAAAATTAAGTTAATATTTATTTCAATAACTTGAAATTTTTTAGTTTTTAATATAAATTTTGATTAATACTATCTTACTTTTGTATATTTTACAATAATAATAATAATACAGGTAATACAAAGTACTAGCTTATTTATTTATTTATATATATAAAAGATACCTTCAGTTATTTATAAGAAGAAAAAATTTAAATTTAAGTTATTTTATATATAAAAAATTATATTTTAAAGAAACTCATAAATACTTTTAAAAATGTCCATAGTATGATAGTGTGTCCCTAAAAGCTTTTGGAAACTTATAACATATCCTGCCAAAGTTTGAAATATAATAAATGTTGCTCCCATAATTTCTGAAGTTATTAATAGATAATTAGTACTAATACTAATGTGATAATTGGATTTGAGATAAAAAGAGCTTTTCTAGAAGGAGGACCTACCAGCACAGCTCAGAAGTAGTGAGTTAGAGATGAAACCCATCAAGTAGTAAAGAGATAAATAAATGCGCAATATTTGACTACTGTAGAGAACATTGTAGTTGTTGATTCAATAAAGTTAACCAAAGGAACATGGAATAATCAGAGGTGACCATGTTGGATAGGAAAACAATGAAAAAGAAATGGAAAATATTACCCAGACAAAGAATCACTCCCATTTGATAAAGGTGAGAATGCCAATAATCTTTGAATCTGAAACAATCCAAGTCAATTTACAATGTTTTGACTATTACTTTGGAATAAATTCTAAATTTTTTACAGCTAATTTATTTTTATAACATACGACGTATCTTTATAAATTAAGTCAAGAATTCATTTTTGGAACTAAGTTTAAAATACTTATAAAGCAAATATATCAATTAGTAATTCTAAGTCATATATTTCAATTAAAGACTTTTTTCTAAAAAACATCATAATCATCAGAATAATTCATTATTTTAATTAAATAATCTTTTTAAGACTTCATTTATAAAACTTATATTTATTTACACAATGAATAATAAAATATAACATAAATAGCACTTTAATAATAAATAATGAATAGAATAAAACTTTAAATTTACTTTTAGGGTCGGCTAAGGAGCCAACCCTTTAAGTTTCCATAAATTACGTCGGCCATATGTCTTGATAGCCATACAGCATTCACCAATCGAGGGTGAACGTGGCATAATTAACCAACCGACCCTTTTTGAGTTATAAACATAGACATTCACTTCAATTTATAAGAAAAATCTTGTATCCTTTTTCTAAGTACTTCGATGTGGGACTCCAAATACACATCCTTACAACGTACTCTTTTCCTCTAAGATTTCCTCTAACATTAAACACAACAACTAAAATTTATATTTAAAATAACAATCTACATTTGAATTAAATGGGAATTGGGAATTATACAATTGAAATTGTTTAATTGATTGGTGCGGTATGTCCTCCCAGTTTACTAAGAATTCATGTAACACATTGCTTGAGCCTGAAGATAATAAGAATCTTTGTATTTTTTGCTACTTCCCACATGGATACCATTGTGAATCCAATCCTCCCTGCTTATCCATGCATCCCTACCCAAATCGAGTACCCCAAGAATCTGCAAAGCCATATATTAGCTATGTTAACACAAAATATATGACCACTAACTACATCTACGTTAACACAAAATATATGACTACAAACTACCATCACAGAACGCATGTAAATTCTCCCACCTTGAACATTTCCAACTAACTACCAACTTGATGCACAGAAATTTACTATTATGAACATGAAATTGATAACTTTTATTTCTAAAAAAATAATAACACATGCAAAACCATAAAAATTTATCAAAAACAAAATTTTGTGTTGGCTTTGCTAAACTCGTTCTCTGTTTCTCTATCACATTATAACAATAAATTCATGAATTTGATGACTTCCAAAGCTGAATAATTAACAAATATCTGTTTCCAATAATTAAAGGCTATACACAAAAAGCAATGAACACATTTCAAAATTAGAATTGGAAAACCATGACAAGAAGAACCATTAAAGAATTAACCAAGAAGAAATTCATACCACCCCGCCTTTCCAAGACACAAACGTTGGATTTATCCTTGATTGTAGAACCTTGAGTGTCATGCACAAATGTTATTAAATAAGATCAGAGACAAAAGTAATTATAAAGAAAACTAAATATAGATTGAATTTTACATAATATGTGCAACATAATTATAAAATTCAATAGTCTGACCTTGATTGCATAGTGGCTAAACCATGGTAATTAAATACCTATTCTTTGATGTATAATGGCCCTAATGGCCACTTGGAGCAGATTTGGGTACATCTATAATGTATAATTTTAAGTACAAATAGTTAATAAGCATTAGATATTAGATAATTGATAGTAAACTAACCTCCACAGTATCAATTGCTTCATTGGGAGGAATTGCGTGTAAAACTCTGAGACATAAGATTAGTGGATTCATCCGATTAATATCATGATACAATTAAAGAATCATTCATGACACTAGGGTGTTGAAATTCAAATGAGAAATAGAATTGATGATGTTAAAACAGATTGAAGAAAAACCATAAAATGATGGGCACTGCTAACTATACAGTTCTGTAAGAGAAAAAGTATTGAAAGATATGGATAATGTAAAACAGGATGAAGGAAAGAAGAAACACCTTCAAAAGCAGACAAATCTCATCAAAATTATAAATACACTAAAAGAAAACAATAATAAAACTTATTTAAAATTGGAACAAACCTTTCTTCAACTGCTGCAACTAAACCACTTGTCAAAGCCACCCCGCCAGTCTATTCCAAATAAATGTTAGTTCCTTCCAATCAACATGTAATATTATTAAGACAATTATACACCAAGCTCAACATGTAAAACTCACCAATTGTATGCTACAAAATAATTTTCTCTGGATGTCTATGCGACCTGTGACACAGCACTGAACAGTTAAACAAGCTTCAAATTTTTTCATACAAAATGAAAAAAAAAAAAAAGGACAAAAGATTACCAGTTGAGAGAATGCAGTTAGTAATAGCCTCTGCAAGGCCCACTTTTTCTTCTTTTCTTGGCTTAGCTGAAAAAATGGGATAGCTTTCCCACATTGGTAATCCTCCATTAACATTGGGATAGAAAGTATCTGCCATGTCAGATCTCCGGGAAAAATCAATATGCCATGTATCTTCAAGCATATCCTCATAGTCATGAAACCTGGTCAAGGAGACCACTAGGATTATGTAAACTTATAATTGTTCACAAACATGCAACAGCACCGAAATAATTTCTTGGATCCACTAACCAAGTGCGAGGAGGAGGAGGATACACATCAGGAACTAAAAGCTTTGGATAGAACAATCCCATAGGAGGGACCTGTTCAATAATCAACATCACTTTACGATCATAGCATTGTTCAAATTAAAAGTGTGAGGGCAAACAAAAAAAATGTTGGATGCATACATTAAGAGCAGTAAGCCTTATCTTGTGAGACACAGGTGGCCCTTTGTCCTCATATGAATGAACTACTGCAATGGCATCAAGTTCCTCTTCCTATAGACAGGACACTAGATAATTAAAAAAAGGATCCAAGTCTGGAAGCAAGTGAAAACCAAAGAGGAGCAGCAAGTCCATAAACCTTCTCATTCCCAACAATACCAATATAAACACAACAAAGTATTTTTAATAAGAAATTACTCTAATAATTTCATGTACATCACGTGTCCTTTTCTATAAGTTTTGTGCTGAAATGCAACCTGCGATGCCACACACGATACATAAAAGAGACTCTCACGTGTTTTATTTATAGAATTTTCATATTCATGTTGTTTAGAAACATGATAAACATATCTACAGGGCCACAATTGTGCTGCAACTAATTTTCAAATGAAAAGTCAAGTTTGCACTCAATTAGGCTGGGCTCTAAAATACTCAGGTTGACGTCTGCAAACTTAGCAAAATGAGAAAAAAACTGGTAGAACTCACCTTGATTTCACAATATGTTTCTTTCAGTTGATTTAACATTAACAGATCTATAGGCTTTCGGATAACATCTGTACGAATTTGTGGCCAAGTATGGTGATGTCTTTGGGTCCAGAGAAGGCCCCTTGTTATATCCTGAAAGTATGAAGTTCTAATTTATATAATGACAAAAAACTACCAAAAACATACGAAATTTGGAAAACAAAATATGGTGAGCTGCATAATTTAAAGAATTATAATATGAAAATCTTGATAAAAAGAAACAAATTGAAAATGGCAACATATTACATAATGCAGAATCAGTACACATTGACAAACATGGTTTTCCTTTAGTTGCTTTGGACAGTTTTCTGTTAGTTAGGTCTTGCCAGCTGTGTCCTTCTCTTTAATCTATATAAAGAGAGCTATTGTAAATCAGTTATTAGTGATACAAAATTAGCCTCTTTATGTTTCTTGTTTTCTCCTCTTCTCTCTTTCTCTCTATACTCTAATATGGTATCAAGAGCCTAAAGATCTTTTTTATGCCTGAAAATCCTCCTCTTCCCCTTCATCTGATGTCTTCATAAAAATTTCAAAGAAACTAAATGATTCCAACTTCTTGCTCTGGCAGCAACAGGTGGAACCATGCATCAAATGGCATCATCTTCAAAACATTGTAAATAATTTATCTATGCCTCAGATTCTTTTAGTGAAGAAGATCGTGCTACTAGAAATATCAATCTATCTATGGCACCTAGGGAACAAGATCAAATGCTTTTGACATGGTTACAGTCTATGTTATCGCAATCTTTTCTTTCTTGTGTTCTTTGTGCTTTTCATTCATATTAGATTTGGGATAAAGTGCATCAGTATTTTTCTAAACAGATGAGAGATAGAGTGCGCTGCCAACTATCTCTTGAGAATAGTTCAAGAGAGGAATTTCTTCTACGGACTAAAGAGTTGGTTGACTATCTTGCCCCTGTAGGTGACCAGGTTTCTCTTCTAGATCAATTAATGTGATTCTTGAATCTATTATTGAAAGTAAGTTTGAACCTCTTTTTATTGAAGAAGTTGAAACTCTTCTTGCACATGAGTCTTGTCTTCAAAAGTGCCGCAAGAAGTTTGTTCTTGATTCTACTTCTCTTTAACTGACTCAAGCAACAATACCCAATTATGTTTAACAAAATGATCAAGAAACTTATTGTGTGATTACACCAATATTCAAAATCAAGATGCAAAAGCTCAAGTCACTAGTTTTTGTGATATCGTGGCTCCAGTTTTAGAAGTTGTGGTCGTAGCCGAGGAAGATGCTTAGCTAATATTCAATGTAAAGTATGTTTTAAATATTGACATACTACTTCCCTCTTTTATTATCTGCTTGGCCAAAATTATCAACCTCCAACTCAAGGCAATCTTTACTTGAATTTCCAATGAAATTCAAATACAAATTTTCAGGGATATTTTCATTTGTTTCCTCACCATCGACAATACTTTGCTCCGTCTTTTATACCCTCCAGCCAACTTCATCCTCCTTCCTAGAAGTCAGCATCTGCCCACGGCATTGCTGACCAACACTGGAGCAGGGTTGCCACCTACTGTTTTGACCTCTAATTCCAAATAATTCCAATTGGTTCCCTGACTCCAGTGCTTCCTTCCATGTTACTGGAGAAAATCAGAACATTCATCAAAATGCTCCCAATGAAAGTCTTGAAAAAATTTATATTGGTAATGGTCAAGGTTTGCCAATTCAATCTTCTGGATCCTCCTATTTTTCTGCTCCAAATAATCCTAATATTTCTTTATCCCTTCCTTTACTTTAGGTTTTCACTATCACTAAAAATCTTCTTAGTGTTAGTAAATTCGCTAGAGATAATTGTGTTCATTTTGAATTTAATGTCGCTCACTGTTTTGTTAAATTTCAGGGCAACTAAAAAAATGGTGGTTCAAGGATGTGTAGGGCCATCTCTATGCTTTATGTTGTATTGGCAAAGCTCGTAGAATTCCTTCCTCCTTATCTCAAAATGTTTACCACTTTCCCCCCGTATTGACCTATGGGACCTTCTCTAGTAATATCTACGAATGGTTTTTCCTATCAGGCAACCTTTATTGATGTTTTTTCCAGATTTACATGAATCTATCTTATCTTATGTAAAGGAAATTTGATCTCTTTACTATTTTCAAACAATTCAAGGCCATAACTGAACTTCAGTTTCAGATTCCTCTAAAAGGTGTTCAAATTGATTGGAGTGGTGAGTTCAGATCCCCTCATCCAAGTTTCTTGCTGAAATGGGGATTCATCACAGGGTTATTTGTCCTCACACTCATCATAAAAATGGAGTTGATAGAAGAAAACACAAACATGTTATTGGTCTTGGCCCTGCTTAGTCTGGTTCTCTTCCTCTAAAGATGTGGGATCATGCCTTCATCACTGTGGCTTATCTGATTAATAGGTTTGGTTTCCCACAACCTCTCTTCAGTATCAAATTCTTTATACTATTCTCTTTAGAGTTTCTCCTGATTTTCAATTCTAGAAGACTTTTGGTTGTACCTGTTTTCCTCATCTCATGCCTTATAATAATCAAAAATTTGATTTTCGGTCTCATGAGTTTGCCTTTCTTGGTTATTCAACATCTCACAAAGGGTACAAATGTCTCTCCAACTGATAAAATGTTCATCTCAAATGATGTTACATTTAATGACCACAAATTTCCTTACAGTGAACTTTTTTCTACCAAAAGTACAAGTAACGTCAGTTCTAGTGCATCCTCCTTTTTCAGTTCCACCTCCCCCTAATAAGAACATTGAGTCTGGTTGTTCCTCTCAGACCGCTGAACTTGTTCCTTCTGTATTTCGACCTGAGACTTCTTCTATGCCTAAATCTACTTCTAACACTGAATCTGGCAGACACTGTTATTTCTCAACCATAGCCTTATCCTATCAACAGTCACCCAGTGCAAAATAGGTCTAGGTCAGGCTTACTGAAACATGCTTCATTCCTCTGTCTTTCTAACACATTCTAAATTAGTTGTTAGTAATACAAAACTGGCATCTTCTTTTTATTTCTTGTCTTCTCTTCTTCTCTCTTTCTCTCAGATAATCTAATACTTCCTTAATTGTTGTCACCTCATCAAGGGTGGTGTTTATTCTCACACCAACTAGAAATATGAATTACATAGAGCTTAGACAATCCTCATCTCACAAGTTGGTTTATAGGGTTAAGTTTTACGTCTAAATTCTAAGAAAATACTTTTGTTTGGACCAATTTAGTTTATTTAGATTATACATGTCACAAGTAACACGTGAAACATAGTTGCTACATAAGCAAAGAAAAAATTGGGTCAGAAAAACAAAAATTAGTATAGTCAAGCATGCTAGTAAGTGAATATTTTCAAAGTTTTGGATTATTTGAAAACATCAGTAATGGGTAGAAGTATGGAACTATTTTGTACCTCACCACCAAAAGGTAAAGTCTTTCCAGTTGAAGGTAGAGCACCTCCGTCCTAAGCAACAAGAGAAGAATTTAAATGGGAAAATTAATGACCTGTTGTTTTTCATAACAATCTGAACTACCATCAAGTATGAAAAAAAAACTCAATTTTTGACAGTTAAAATAATGATAGAAACAAGTTAATGCACAAGTTAAAGTTGGTATATGTGACCAATAGCAAAATTATATTCAGAATAATATCACTGGTGTCAAAGTCACCGTAGAAGCTACTTTACCATATAAGGTCTTTAACTGAAGAGACAAAGTAAATCCAGTGACTAGCAAAAAGTTTAAATCATTAAAACAAGCATCACAATCAACAATATTTAGTTGTTACGTTTATCATGGCCAACCTAAGATTTAAAGCCAACCTCACAATGCAATTTTTTTTGTTATATCAGTTGACCAGACCAGAGTTACTAATCCAAGACAGCAGCATGGAGCATTATTTGTTCCACAGCCAATCCCATCTACATAGTGTTTGACCTAACATTTTCCGAGCTTCTCTTTCCTTGAAAGAAGTTGGGCTAAGCACAAATTTACAAAAGCTCTGAACAATAAAGTAGCCTTTTTTATTAATAAGATACCAAAAAACAGAGCTTCTATAAAGCCATTTGGAGGAGCTTCTACTTTTCAGGAGAAGGAGAATCCAGATAAGCAGGGGGAAAACACTAATGGTATAAGGGTGTGTTGGAGATCTCACGTTGACTAGAGATATAGCCAAAGTACAATATATAAGTTGTTGGGTGCACACCTTATTTTACAAGTCGATTTTGTGAGGTTAAATCAAGCATAAAAATCACTTACTAAGATGACTAAGTTATTGTCATATTAATTGACGCATGAAAACAACCTAGTGATTTGATTTTAACTTAATTTATCACCAAGAGTGTCTTTATAGAAAATTTAAGGACCTCTTTCAAAAATTGAAGAATAGCGGAAAAGTAATTGTTATTTACCTTACCAATGATGGTACAACAACTGAACTGAACACAATTTTCCAGATTACCAAATTTAAAAATTCATGGCAGTTACTTAAAAATTAAGTAAACTTCAGGAGCCTATATACATTTTCTGCTGTAATTAATCTACTACCAGGTGGTGCTGGATAAATTACAGTGATATGTTGATCTGCATACAGTGCTTTCGTTAATCTACTTCCAAATTTTGTGCTGTTAAGAGTTGTGGATCATAGAACTATTAATTAATTCATAAATACAATTTTTAGATTTATGCTCGGGCAAATGTTGTATACATCATTTAGTTATTCCATTTTCCAAGATATCCTAATAGAAAACTCCAAAATAGGTGTAAAAATAAGATATGTTGAATAACAATTATAAAATAAGTTTCATTTACCTCAATGCATATAAGTGATGTCACCTGAGCACCAATATTCACAACACATGCTGTTGATAATCCATTTCCAAAAACTGCTGCAATACCTTCCTGGTCAAGTCAAATAATTCCGTATGAAATTTTTAGAGGCTAATTAAGAAATCCTTACAAAGAGTTCACTTCTATAAATAAAAAGCTAATTTGGTCGGATGCTGTATTGTTTGATCTCCACCAACCCCATTCTATAAATAAATTTCATCATCCATCAGGATCATGATCCCTGATGTAGATTAAAGATATAGTGACCATTATAGCACAAAGGGTTTGTAAAGCAAGAGCAGAAAGTTTGAGACTGGGGAAATTTGCATAAAGTCATCTGCAACAACTTCCAACAGTAAGACTCGGTTTTATTTGGAAAGAACGAACCAAAACTAAGACCGTGAAATCACCAAACTTAAGGGCAATAACTGAACTGCTTTGATTAATACACATTTGTTCATTTCCCTCAATTTTCATTACCGACATGCTTGATTCCAATCTTGAGGGACTGAACCCACTCCTCAAGAATGAGGCTTGCAATGATACCAGTATGTATCCATCTATAATAGTCAAGGGAGTTGGGAAAAACCTCAGAAGTAAAGTTAAAATATTATCAAAAGCAGCAACAAAACGACTATAACCACAATGATGAATGTTTATCATCTCAGATATTAATATTCATTTATAGCTGCAATCACCATATGAAGTTATAACAGCAAGATAGAAGATCACACCTGGTGTACTACTGCAGAGCCAAAGCAGAGTTCTCCCAACACTAAAGATATAATTTCCTTTATTTCTGCTCATGGCAAGGACAGGAACATAAAATGACTATATCAAGAGTGGAAAATTAAGAATTCTAAATAAACAACATGCAAAATAAATATAGGACAAGTATTTATCATAGTTTAAATGAACTGATTGCCAAATACCACGATTGTCAAATGTTTCTGGCATCACAAGAACAGCAGAATACATATTTCTTTCATTGCGAGGAATATGCAGTTTCTCATTTAAAATCCAGTCCCAAATAGTATGCAGATCATCCAGTACCTGCATAATGGGCAAGTGATAGTGATATAAAATAAGAGTTATAAATGGTGACCAAAATACTCAAAATTCTCACTACTCAATCAGCGTAAGTATCTTAATCTCAAAGATATGATTAAAATTTAGTCATCCTGCGTCCATAAATGTGGTTATAATTTGTTCATATTTTTAGTCGATGCGGGATTCCAACAACATTAAACATAACCAATAATTTCTAAGTCATTGAGAAGCCGCAAAACATAACTTGGAAGCTAAAAAATCCATAAATAACAGGAAAAAAAATCATCAAATCAGTATATGAAATCTCCAAACTAAGAAAACAACCTTAAGTGAAATCAGGACAATAAAAATCATATATGGAAATGGATCAGCCTCTGGTTAACAGCTTAATCATTTTGCGGCTCAGACAGTTCAGAAAGATAGCACAGCTGAGAAGTGAGTGACAGACTTCTACTCCTGGGAAAGTGTTAGGTTCCCAAACAGAAAACCCAGAATCCCTCCCAAACACAGAAAGAAGAAAGAAAACTCTGTTTTATTACAGTGCAGAACAGAACACCCAAAAGGGTTACAAAGGAGAATAGCTCCTTTCACACAGGTTTAATCCTGTCAACTTCTTACAACAATTCAGATCCCC
>Ga0123342_1003236_pt1 | contig 26363 bp, 10 predicted proteins | sample Turbeawhitnodule_FD_89960 | JGI IMG/M metagenome (GOLD analysis project Ga0123342, IMG submission 89960) | Root nodule microbial communities of legume samples collected from Mexico - Turtle bean Mexico white nodule | ecosystem: Host-associated > Plants > Roots > Nodule | place: Mexico: Nepantla...
TGCGTCTTGTAAACATTTAAATGCTCGTCTGGGTCGGTCGAGCCGTCATAGAGTTTAATGGCGAGACCTCTCCACTTGTCAGGAAGTGGTGTGGTGATGATTTCGTCTGTAAAAGGATGACCCATTTTACTTAACTTTCTTTCGACTATTTCAGTTCTGGAAGCAGAATTGGTGTCGGCTGGTGTAGGTATGCGAGAGGCGGTTCGGTCGGCCATATGGGATTGGCCTTCTCGTTCGGGATTATCAACCTGTCGCTGGAGTTGTGCATTCTGCTCTCTTAATAAGGCGATTTCTTCCTCTTGACGGCGTCTATCCTCTTCGTGTTGACGACGGTCTTCAATCCCCTTTTGCCGCAGTTCCTCCATCTGAGTTTGGAGGGTTTGAATCATAGTCATCTGTTATGCTATAGTGTCGTTGTTGTTCCTTGTTGCAACCATTATAGCTTTAAAAATTGAAATCTTGTCTCGGCCCCACGGTGGGCGCCAATGGTACCTGAATGGAGAGATGGGGCCCAGGCACGGTCAGTTGACGTAGTATAATTGCTGACGTGTCGATCTTCTTCTCCTTCGGTCGTTCCTTCTTAGTGTCTCCTTCGGTCGGGTGGGGGAAGGTACCTGCGAAGGCACTCCGACGCTCAAGTAAGTATGAGATTCCAAGTGTGATTTAGTAAGTAAATGAAAACGTACCTTTCTCTGGCTTGAGCATAGTATTTATAGGATTGCCTAATAGGCTTTCTATCCCTTGGACTTAGGGTGGTTATGGATAGGTCATGCCAGTCGTGCTCCGAAATACCCGGGAAACATATCTTCTTTAAACGCGTATTCTTTATTTTTCGGAGATGTATCTTAACCACCTTAGTTTGTCACATAAATTTCCTTACATTTATTATGCATTCGGTCAGTCGGCCACGTGCATTCGTCCGGAGCCTACCGGTACAATAATAATAATATAAATAGATAATTAATGAATTAAGGAGAAGTTATCATCTTAATATAAAAGAGTTATTTTTTTAATGATCACATGTCTGAATAAAACTATACAAACGTTAACTTATATCCATAAGACGCTCAATATATTTATTAATTGTAGGTGTTATTATGTATGTGACAGAACATTGTTTGAAAGAGTTGTGAATAAAACTGCTCTAAATGTCCTACATATCTATTTGATATCTAATACAAAATTTAGATCGCATTAAAAAGTGTAGTTACTTTGGAACCAAGATCCAACATAATATGACTAATTTTATTATAGTTCATATCCATAAAAAAAATATTCGAGAATCTCCATTTTTCTCTAGTAGGCTTCTCAACAAATATTCTTGAGTAAAGTTAAAATTGGGTTTTTTTCTACTCAAAACTTAACATTAAAAAAAGCTATTTGTAGCGCGTAAGTAGTATAATACTCAATGAAATGAAATCAATAATGTTATGGATTCAGAATTCGATCATAGCTACAAATAAAATAAAATTATAACATATAAGTGGACTATAATACTTTTCTTATAAATTGGTTTTACGATTATAAATCTATTTACTAAAATGATATTAAAACTACTTAAAATATATTTTAGTTAAGTTTAATAATATTTTAGCCCAGTGCATTCATTTCAAATGTTTTCTGCTCTTTTCTCTTCATGAAGTTTTAAGAAAAAAATCTTCCTAATCTATTTATTCTAGCCTTTTTTCCTTGAAATTTTGTGAAAAACTCATTTAAGACTTCAATTTTTTTATTTATTAATATTAAGATGGTTATTATTGGAGGAGTGTTTGCGGTACATCCATAAACACATTTTATTTTATTAATTGAGATAAGATATGACATCTACAATTATTTTTGTGATTTTTATTAACTCCAACCAATATGAACGTATTTTCAAAAGAGTAGATTAAGTTGTGAAGTCAACTCCCAATGTCAAGGGAAAACGGGATTTTATAAGTATCTCAAGAGAAAAGACCTTTTCGAGTTACATAATGAAATTGTGAACATTGTTAAGAATATTTTTTTGAAAAACTTGTTTTGTAAAGGTTGGATTATATAATATAAAAGTTAATCTTGGATTCGAAAATATCTTACAGATTAGGTTATCTGGAGTATATTTTTAAAAAATGGTATTTTGAATTATATAATTTAAAAATCTAGATTTGATACTAGCTTTCAGATTATGTAATTCAGACACGTATTTGAAAAAAGGCTTTCGAATTATATAATCCAGAAGTTAATCTCATATTAGAAAAGACTTTCAGATTATGTAATCCAAAAACTAATATGTATCTGAAAAAAGACTTTCACATTATGTAATCTGGAAGCTAATTACGAATTTGAAAAAAGACTTCTGAATTATGTAATCTTAAATATTACAGAGAGATAATTTTGGAAATACCAAAATTTACGGAGATGAGAGAATAACATATGGAGATGCAGGAAGAAACAGTCTAGAGCTGAACTTAGAAGAAAAATAGGCCAATAATGTACTCGTCCTTTCTTCCACGAAAGTTTCTTCCTGCGACCCTTACATTTTTTTAAATACTGCAAAAAAGTGTTTCCAGAATAGAAAATCCATAAGATAATAAATCATTTTAGAATATTCTTTTTGAAATACATTTTTTTTATTTCTAGATTGGTAAACCCAGAATTAATAAAATTTATTCCAAAAATATATTCTGGAAATATTTCGAAAAAAATAATCCATAAGTCATTTTTAAAAAGATAAAACAGTTTTTTTCTCGAAAATGATGGGGGTGTAAGATGAAATTTGTTAAGGTGCAGGAAGAAAGAGCCTTCTTCCACTTTCTGCGTCCCTACGCGGTCCTGTTCCCTCGCTCCACTGCTTGGTTCCAGCATTACGACTTTCCAGAAAAACATCCTAAATATTTTTTTCACCTCTCATTTATTTTGGAGTTATTTTTTCAGAATACATATTACATTTCAGAAAATCTATTTCAAAATAAATAAAAGGTTACCCAAAAAAATTGCCAATCTATAAGAAAAAACACCATAGAAAAATTGGACACAGTTAATCAACAATTGAACACTAGAATCGTGGAATGATTTAGATAATCCATACAGTTTAATTTAGTGACCAGGTTTATCCCGGCCAATAATCAACGAAGAACAACTTTTTTACATTCAACGTACCGAAATAGTACTCGTTTATCTGAATTTCAGATTCAAATACCATGATCCACGAATCAAATCAAATTATAGTACATTTATTGGTCTCATAATTTCAAAGTGCAGCGTGCTTCAGAAACATGTTGGCTAAATTAGCTTGTCATTGTTGAAGAATAAATCTGTAGCATCAAACAATTATATCAATTGGGTGCTCTTGATCATCCAAAAGCAACACCTGAGACCCTTCTTCAATAATCATTGCACCATCTTCATTTGCTCTACTAAGATGTTCACAAGGACTTACCGCGAATCCAACATGAGTCATTTCCCCTGCATCAAGCATCACACTCTGGAAACCAACCAACTGTTTCACAGGGTTTCCACTTTTCTGGTTTTTAGGCCTGATAAACAGCAATACAGGATGCTTCCCTACCATGCTTCCATGATTTTGAACTCTCACTGTGACCGAGAGTGACATGCTTTGGCAGGTTTGTTCTCCCAACTCCGAAACTAGTTTGTACCTTACGGTTTCTGAATTTTCAACCATCAAATGAGTGGATGATTGGTTCAAGTGAAGCTTGGCATGTGTAACAGAAACAAACTCATAGGAATACTTTGAGTAGCTTAGTCCATAGCCAAAGTCATACACTTTTGGACCTTTGTAAAATCGGTAAGTTCTCCCAGGATAGCCAGTAGAAGGATCAGCTCTCATTCTCATGTCTGTCATGGGTACTTTGATGTAATCTTTTGGGTACCAAGTAACTGGCAGTCTTCCTCCTACATAGTATTATGACAGGCAGCACACACCATTTCAGTAATAAACTTGTGAATCTGTGAACTATTGTTGGGCCATGTTGTTTGTTCGTTCATAACTTAGTCAAATACAATGCATGTCGGATAAAAATAGTACAATACAAGTAATCTTCCCTTTAGTCCTTGAGATTACAAGTGAGTCACTTTTAATCCTTGTAAAATGTTGCAAAATATCATTTACTTTAAAAGAGTATAGTTAAAACACGAGTAAAGTGAATTACATTTAGATTAAAAGTTGTGTAAAGTAAGGGACTAAAGTTAAAGATTTTATTACAGCATCAGGGACATTTTATTCATAAAATACCAAACAAATTCACCTGGGTTGTGGTCACCAAAGATAATTTGTGCAAGTGCAATGCCTCCAAGTTCTCCGGGATAACCTGCCCAGAGGATGCCTCCAATTTTGTGGTTATACTTGGCTGAACTAATATCTACAGGCCCTCCACAAAGCAGCACCAAAATAACTGGTTTCTTAGAAGCTTCAGCAACGCTGTTGACGAGTTCAAGTTGCTTGCCTGGCAAGTCTAGATGAATGCGATCACGTTCTTCCCTCTCTTCACTTTGATCCAATCCCATAACCAGCACCACATAATCCACTTTTTTTGCAACTTCCACTGCCTGCTCAATTTGAGCCGAAGAACACTTTGGTCCACCATCACAGCCAGGATGATAAACGGCGTTCTTAACGTAGTGCTGAAACCCTTGCAATATGGTCACAGATTTACAAGGAGGGCCAGCATAGTTTCCAAGAAGAGTTAGTGGAGAAGCATTGGCATTGGGACCTATCACTGCTAAGGAAATGCTGGGGCTTGTTTTTGGAAGTGGTAGAAGTGTGGGAGAGTTTTTTAAGAGGACAATGCCATTTCTTGCAGCTTCAAGAGCCAGATATTGGTGCTCTTTGGAACATACATGATTGGGACCAATCATGCCAAATGGAAGACTGCTTGGATTTCCATCAAACAGACCTAGCCTCATTCTAATAGAAAACAGGTTGTGAAGGGCACGGTCTATTTCAGACATGGATACTTTTTTCTGCAGCACTGCGGATTTAGCATGATCCGTCAAATAAGTACCACATTCCACATCCATCCCTGCAAATTTTAAAAACATATTCACTGTAGTGCATCTAAAGTACAACAACAGTACGTGTAACTACATTCAGGAAGTAGTCCTCCCTTTTGGGTAAACTACACTTGACCTCTTCAAAAGTTTTCAGAAATGACACATAATACCATTTTCAACTAAAAATTACTTTTTCTCCTTACATGAAGTCTGAGAAACTGGAGTGTCCAAGTGCTATTTGAATAACTTAACACAATTTCCATACGCATGACTTAAGTACTTCTTAAACACCTTAGAGAACTATATTGGGTGAGAAAAAAGACACTATTTATTTAGCGCCCTCATAAAAAAAATTTAGACTATAGATTTCCCTCCAAATGTGAACCGTTTGGATAAAGAATTTTCCAGGATTGCTGACACTGCATCAGTTTATCATCTACTGAGGGAATTATGGTTTGTCTAAGTAGGAAGGTTGTACTTCGGAGTTTCTTTGCTATATCAGAATATTATTGATTTCATGAAATTTATAAAAGGCATACTTAGATTATTCATATCGTCTCTAATGGATTTAGTAAAGATAAACTATGGAAGAGTTTGTTTTAAGATAAAAAAAAAAGTGACCATTCTGGTATAAGATAGGTTAATATTCTTTAGAGACTTAAAACAAATCTAGTTTATGCTTGCTTATACTATCATAAAAAATAATTTCTTTAGAAAGCGTCTGATTTTGAGTCAAAATAACTTCTGATTATTAATGAGATGATAATATTACTCCAACTAAATCCTCACTGAGTGAGGTAATAGTTATTAGAGCAGTGCTTAATAGTGGAGACAGAATGCTACGAAAGACTTCTAACCAATCATTTGCGTTAATCATTTTATGTGATAGAAAAAACAAGTATTTTCGACAAAACAGTGCTACTTTTGCCCGAGAAACACCAATTAAACAAATATTAATTTAAAAGTTGAAACAATATCAATGTAAATTGACGAAAAACATAACTCCGAAAATAATTTTTTTAGTAACCACAATTTCTCTTTTCAAAAAGGGCACAAAGATTCTTGTTGTTTTCATGAAAAAGAATTTCGTGTTTTTTAACACTTTCCTAATTGATCATCCCATCTCACTATTTCTTTTCCTATTTAAAAAAATCTCAAATTTTTTATTTTCAATTATTTTTTTCCCTTTGCTAATATCTGCTCCTTCTCTTCAAATTGCAGCTAGTAATACTTTTATAATTTAAAACATTTTTTTCAATGTATTTTAAAAATTAAAATGTATTAATTAAACATATTTTATTTATGATTTTAAATTCTATTTCATAAGTTTAATTAAATTTTAAAAATACACATACATAACTTTGCACGCCAGTGTGGAAAGTAGAGAGAAAGTCTTCCTGTGGGGCTCACAGATGTCGGAAAATTATGAGAAAGATTTGTATAATTCTTAACAGATAAAAGAATGTAAACATGTGATTGAATATAAAAGTTTATGTAAGCATCATTAATGGTATTAATATAGTAGACGAAATGAAAATACAAAAATGGAAACCTTAGAAAAACCTAAAATGTGAAATATACAGAAAGGTGACATAAGAAATACTGATAAACATATTTTGGGTACCTAATATAACTGGGGAAAGGCACCGACTTTGGCATCAATGGTTGAGAATGAATAGCATTGTAAAACCATGTTACTGTAAACCGACAAAAGACAGGTGATGAAAGCCTCTACGTACTAGGAACATGAGATTTAGGTGGTTTCAATTTGGAGCAAAGATTTAACAGTGCAATTGATATTATGAATTGACGCGAAAGAGAGAGACATACCAGCACGAAGAACATCAGCTACAGCATCCTCCGATGATTTTGCAAATCCTTGCTGGTCATGAATGATCCCCACTGCCCCACAATCCGACGTAATATAGCCACGGAAATGCCATTCTTTTCTGGCTGTTTTGGTTAACAGGTTGAAATCCGCGCAGCTCGGAACCCCGTTCACGCGGTTGTAAGCACACATGATCCCACTGGCCCCTCCTTGCTGTACGCAACTCTGAAATGGAGGCTGGTATGTGTCCGCTAAATCTTGCAAACTCACCTGAAACAGATCATAATAATGTCTGTGTATCTAATCCAAGAGTTAAGCAAAAAGAGGAAAAAGGTAATTAAGAAGTGTGCAGAGTGAAGTGGTTAATTACGCGAGCGTCGAAGAGAAAGCGATCCACGCCCTTCCAATTGTCAAGATCGTAAGCCGTGAAGTGTTTGCAACAGGCGGAGGCTTGAAGGTGGCCCCTCAACTTGCCTCCATGAAAGGAGTCTCCTTGGAGGCCTCTGACGTAGGAAACTGCGTAGCCAGAAGTGAGGAGAGGGTCTTCGCCGGGTGTCTCTTGTCCTCGGCCCCATCGCGGGTCCCTGAAGATGTTAATATTGGGAGCCCAGAAGGTGAGCCCCTGGGCCTGGCCTGCATTATAGATTGCGCGGGCTTCGATCCCAATGGCGCGTCCGATGCGGTACCAGAGGAGGGAGTCGAAGGTGGCTGCGCTGAGGATGACCTGAGGGAAGCTGGTGGCGGAGGAGATGGAGGCGTTGAAGCGGATGCCGGGGCCAACGCTTCCTACGCCGTGAAGGGCCTCGCTCCACCACTGGTAGGCGGGGATGCCGAGGCGGGGGATGGAAGGCGCGGTGTTGACGAGTTGGGAGAGTTTCTCTTGGAGTGTGAGTCTGGAGAGAAGGTCTTTGGTTCGTTGGGGGATGGGGAGTTTGGGGTTGCAGAATGGGTAGGATTTGGAGGAAGGGTTTGACCAATCACAAGCGAATGGTGGGTTAGATGAGTGAGCAGTGTGAAGAGTGAGGAAAATGATGGTTGCAAAGGTGAAGCTGAGGGCCATGCTCTCGACGCAAAGCTATAACTAATGTCCAAGGTTTATAGTGTGGAAGAAATTTTCATGGCTATCATCATATAGTAGAAAAAGGGTCACTTACTTACATCCCTGATTTAACGTCTCAGTCCCACCTAAATTTTGAAATTTACCTTAGACTCTGGAAAGTCCCACTTAAATTTCTTTATAACCCTTTATGCACAATCTTTTTCTTTCTCATTTCTTCTTCGCGAAATCAGCATTGTGTTTCTCCTCTTTGGTGGCTGCACTGTTAGCGTTGGTGATTCAAAGGGTATTTTTCTTGCATCTTTGTTTGGACCTCCAGCTACATACCTTCTTCTCTCATCTCGATAAGATAAGTTTTTAAATTTCTAAAAATGCCCTTTTATAATATTTGAGATTATGTAATTCAAAAGTCATTTTTCAAATGTGTAATTAGCTACTGGATTATATAATCCGGAAGTCATTTGTCAGATGCATGATTATTCTTCAGATTACATAATCTGGAAGTCTTATTTACCTTCTAGATTATGTAATTCAGAAGTCTTTTTTCAAATGAGTTTCCGAATTACATAATCCGAAAACTACTCTATGGGGTGACACAAGAAGGACAAAAATGTATGACACAAGAAGAACAAAAATGTATTTTCATGTTGTGTATGGAGGTGGCTATATAGAGGTGCAGGAAGAAACAGTCTTTTGGTTGTGGTTGTTTGTAGTGGGCTTTTTTGTAAGGGAGATTTCTTTCGAATTGGATTGTGGTTTAGCGTTAATGATCTAAATGTTCATCTTGTTTTTGAAACTGATATTTATTTTTGGGATTTCAACTACTACATTTTATTGAATTGTTAATTATTCTTCTTCATCCTTGATATTAAATGATTGTTATTTAGATGTTTACATCCTAAATTGAAATTAATTTACAATTGAAATTAATTATTGGTTGCTTAAAATTAAAATTTTAAAATATAGGAATAGTAAAAATTATAAGACCAATTAATGATTTTAGTTCCTAAAAATAACTTAATTATTAACTCATTAGTTTCTTCACAATTTAAAGATTAAATTATGGGTAATTTACACAATACATTTTAAAAAATATAGGAAAAATATATAAATTTACATCATTTGCATTCATTCTGAAATGTTAAGTGACATAAAAAGTCAAAAATATTTTATGTAAAAAGTCGATTCTATAAATAGTGATACTTGGTTTTCTATTAATTTGAAATGATATGTATGTGAAATTGCTACTACACATTATTCTTATTTTCACAAGTCAATATATATTTTTAGATTTGATAGTGTTTTTCTTCTAAATAACAAGTTCGTAGAGTCGAGTATAAATTAGGCAAAGTCAAATCAGGTTTGAGTTAGGCCGAGTTAAATTAGTCTAGGTTTATGTTAGATTAAGACAGGTCAAATCAAAGTCATGTCAAGTTGGGTTAAGTCAAGTCCAATTTGAGCCAAATCAGGTTGGGCTAAGACAGACTCAATTCAGGTCAGGTGAGTCATGTCAGGGCAAGTTAAGCTAAGTTGAGCCTATGTCAATACATGTAGGGTTGGATCAGACATGGGTCAAGTTAGGTCGAGCTGAGATCATATTAAGTTGGTTTTGCTAGGCCAAGTTAAGTTGAGTTGGGTTGGATCCACGTCATGTTGAATCGAGTAAGGCCGAGTCAAGTGAGGCACAGGCTGGGTTAGGTCAAAATTGGACCATATTAGACTAAGACGTGTCTAACCTTGGTTGAATGAACATCGAGAAATTTTAAGTTAGACCCAAGTCAAGTGGTGTTGGCCCAAGTTGGATTGGGTCAGACCTATGTCAGGTTTGACCAAGTTTAGGCCAAGTTGGCTCAAATTCAGGTCAAATCAAATCGGGTCGATGTCGAGTAAGGTTTGGCCCAAAAAAATATCATGTCGGGTTAAAGTCATGTAAGGTATCCTCAAGTCAATCACAAGTCAAATTGGGTTAGGTCTTGCTAAATTAGGCTATATGTTAGAATGTGTCTAAATCAAGTTAAATTAGGCTAGGTCTATCCCAAGTAAAAATGGGTTAAACAAGGTCTAGTTTAGCGAGTCAAGTCGAGTCTAGTGTCCGATTGATTTTAAGTTAAAAAAGAGTTTAATCAGATTTGGACTAAGTCATACAAGGTCGAATTGAGTGAAATCAAACATAAATCAGACTAAGTTGAACAAAACCTTTACAGATTGAGTTAGACTCAACCTTGCAACCAACTTATACAAAATAAATACTAATTAAGAATCAATTTACAATAAATATGAAATATTTAGGAATAAATTTATAATTTAAAATATTTTAATAATTCATACCATTTTTAAAAGTATTTAAGGAGTTGATTGAAATCTTATTTTTAATATTTCACTCTACTCTAACTCCAACACTCTTTATGTGAGAATTTTCAGAGTTAATACTTTTTTAAAGGTTAATTAAAAATAAATAAAAAATAACTTATTTATGAGTAAATTATGATTAGCTTATAGATGAAATTGATAACTCTAACATTGATTATGATTTTTTTTTATAAAATATCTGTAGTCAATGTTAATAGATTTTAATTATTATTTCATAGTTTTGAAAAAAATATAATCAACAATCATAAATTTTATGATTGGGTAAAATTTTTATCGATGTCATTGAATTTAAATGGGAACTTGCATTATTTAAGTAAGGTCGCGTAAATTTTAGTTAAATATTATATCAATTTCCTTCAATACACTTCGTATTTTGTTGTAAACAAAATCTCTACGGCAGTAGGCAAAGGCGAGAAAAGAATAATGGTAATTCCTTCAATGGGCTTAACAGAATAAAGCTGATGATCATGCGATGTTGGACCATATTAGTAGCCTCTTAGTGGCCAATTTCTTATACACCTCCATAATTTCTTCTTACACCTTCATAAAAATTTTATTTCCAAAACTATCTTTCGCAAAATGTGTAGAGTTTTTTTTTTCTGAATTTATAATTCGTAAATCTTTCTAACTTTATAATTCATAAAGTATTTTTCTAAAAAAATATTTTTTTTAAAATTAATCTAATATTAATTATTGAAATTTTAATTATTAACTACTTTAGATGTTAATATTTAATTAAATTAATAAATTAATTTATAATACAAAGTATTTAATACTTAAAATTTTGGTAGTTAATATTATATAAAAATTTAAAAAATACTTTATATATTAATATTTTTATTATAAAATAATATATAACTTAGTTAGATTAATTCTTTTTGTTTTAAAATTAATTTTTATTTAATAAATATTTTTGGATTATAAGTGTTTCTCAAATAAATAATTTTAAAATAATTATTTACTTAAGGAATAGATAAAATTATTCATCAAACAGAAATAAGTAAATTATACAAACATGTAATATATTTGTATTTTGGGTGATAATACATCAACAACAAAAATTTTAAAAAAAATGTATTTTGGGTGATAATATATTTTCTTTTACATTTTTTTATATTTAAAATGTTTGAGAACTTTGTTGAGCACATTAATACCAAGCTCTCGCTCTGGACTAAAATAATGACACGCGATCTTATCTTAATCCAACCAGTACAAATCCAACTTTTCTAAATAAATATAAAATTACGAAAGTTAATCAAATTAGACACTGATGGAGCCTCAAACATCACTTTTTGAAAATTCAAACATTTCATCAGTTTTCGGGTACCTTCCTATGACATCACAGCTTTAAAACTTACCTATTATTCAAAATTACCTGGTTTCTTTATAAATATTTTCTAAAGTGAAATAATTTTATAAGTTATTTGTTACTTGTTTAAAAAAAAAATTAAAATTATATATTTAATATGTCACATCAGGGTAGGTTAATTAAAAAACCATATCTAATGAACGTCTTTTTCATCACCTTATCCAAAGTGTCCGATACTAAAAAGTGTTAAATGATCATAGCAAGGAACCTTTTTCTACATGTAAAGAAATATATACACATGTCTTCATGTGAACAATATTTACATTTTGTGAAAAAGAAGATTAATTTTCAAAATATTTTTTTTTATCAACAAATGTTAATATATTAATCATAGTTGATGACAAATTCGAACTCATGATGTATCCCCTTCCACTTTTATTATTTAGTTAATCTTATATTTTTAATTCACAATTTTATTTAGTTTTTATTTCTTATACTGATATCCTTCATTAGCATTTACAAATGTATCATCTAATTTTAGTTTAACCTTTTTAATACTTAAATAGTCATTTTTATTAAAGTTCCTATTTACAATAAAACAATTATTTTCTAATTAAAAAATTTACTATTTAATAAATAGAAAAATAACTTATTTATATATTTATTTAATAAAATAAATAATTAAAGTGGCAATAGAACTAGTTTATACTTTTGTTGAATATTTTTTTTAAAGTATGTTTTATCTCCTTAGTTTATTTTTTTCTTTTTTAGACCTTGAGTGCCCCCTAAAAGCATTTACTATTAATAAGTCCTTTTCAGGCTTTCAATTTAGATGCATCCATCCTTTCCTTCCTTTTAAGTGTTGGTGCGTTCAGATATTTTTAAAATCTCACAAAAAAAATATTTTAATATTTTAATTTAAATACACTGAGAATGTAAAATATTTTTATATCATCCTTCAACCTTATTTATGTTAAATTTATGCTTCGGCTAATATATATATATATATATATATATATATATATATATATATCATTTATATTTATAATAACAAACATTTTGTCGGTAAACAATATATAAGTGTCACTATAAATTATCGTTGACGTTAATTAGTAGCTTTCAGACTTTTTTTAATCTTAGTCTTCCTTTAATAAACTATCCCTTATAAAACAATAATCAACTAGCAAGTCATAATTAATATGAATGATCAATACTTTACATTAATATTATAAAAAAACTAAACTAAACTCGTATTTATAAAAATATGAATTAATAAATAAAAAAAAGGAATAATCAAAGTGTGTTTTGAATAGTTTTTTATTCACCTTATTCAAAATTAAACCATTTGTATCTGCATAATTAAGACAACATCTTATGTAACAATTTTAAAGAGATTTAATTACTTACAAACTACTTATATATGCTATAGATGTGATTATCTAAGTACGGTTAAAACTTCTATGATGAATATAAAATATATATTTAATATTTTCCTATAGATTCTTGATATACAAAGTGAGAATAAAAATATAAAGAGTATCATACTTTCATTTGCAGTGATGATTATATGGATCTTCTAGCCGTAGTACATTTCTAAGGGTGTATGAATAAATGCAACATCATAGCCCTCATATAGACAAGACATTGGACCCTTCTTATAGCCAAAATCTAATTCTTGCTTTTTATTTTTTATTTTTATAAAAACTTTTATGTTATTATATAACTTAATATTTGAGTTAGGCTGATACCTTAAACAATAACAATTATTTACTGTTCCTAGTAGGAAGATAAGACATAGAGAACTATTGAAATCTTCTTTTTCTTCCTTCGGTCGGTCAGGTGATTGGGTGTTGAGATTCTTCTCGTCCTCCTGCTTCTCCTTCGACATTCGGCCTCGGGTGAACACCGGATGGTGGGGATACCTGCGAAGGTACTCCGATGCTCAAGTCAGTAAAGCGGGTGGTCAGCTCTCAGGTAGGTGAACAATAATAAATGACATATCTTACTCCTTGGGATGCGTGCTATTTATATTATTCTAATGGGCCTACCTTGTTGGGCCCGTTTATCGAAGTGAATACTGCTTAGGGTTGTATTACCTAATTCTTAATGATTGATTAACTTCACTGATCTTGGTTTAAGCGTAAACTCGGCCATCGGCCAAGTTCCCCTGGTATGGATCGGCCATCGGCCAAATTCCCTTGGTCTTGGTCGTCTCGACCAAGTCTTCTAAGGTCTCGGCCAAGTGGGTCATCGGCCTCGTCATCTCGACCAAATCTCTCAAGTCTTCGCTAGGTTCCCCTGGTTTCGATCAGGTAGACACGACCTCGGGCAGTCAGGTGGGTCTCGGCCTCGCTCATACCGGTACATTTACCATCACATAAAAAAATATTATTAAAAAAAATATAAAATATGGAATATACCAATGAATTTAATTTTTAAAATATTAAAAGCTAACAAAAACATAAAATAATTTGGATTAGGAGGGTGATTCAAGCACATACGGCTCCTAATATGAGGATAAAATCCAAAAAAACTTTATTTGTGGTACTTGGGAAGCATTGTTGCAGCTTGCGTGCAGGTGTGTAAGTTTCATTTATCACCATATTATCCCAAATCGCTATCCACTAATGCAAACAACAATGCAATCTCCTTTATTAATTTCTACAATGTTCCTTATAATAAAGAATAAATAGTTCACACACTATGGACATAAATACTTTTTACATAACTATGTAATTAATCATATAAAATTATATACAAAATTTTTAAAATAATTATTATTAGTATATTTATATACACTTATAAGGTCTAAATAGTACCTCTTATCCTGACTTAAGAATTGTTTCTGATTTTCAACATTTTTATTTATTTTTTCTTGTAATTCGGACGGAAACTAATCTTCAAGATCATTTTTTTTTATCATCAAATCTTCAAGATCATATAAGTGTTATATTAAGGTGATGAAAACATACCTTGTATGACCGTGCTTATTTATAATTTTTAAAATGAACTATTCTATTTATAAACAGTATTTAATATATATATATATATATATTTTACATATCTTTATTAAAATAATATTATTTGATTATGGCATGTTATTGAATTTATAGTATATTATCTCATTTACTACGTATCTAATATTTTAAATATATCCAATCAATTCATTTATGATACCAAGTGATTTAGTTTACTTTATCTCTACCGATACAATCAGGATAATAACTTTACATTAATTAACATCATGTAGAAATCAAAATAGAAAAATATTAAATAAAATAATTTAAGTTCTAAAAAAGATACAATGTTATAAAAATGTATCATTTGAATAGTATTACTTAAACAAAATATATAGTATATAATTACACCATAAATACTTACTTTTGCTGTGCATTTTGATGCGTGGCTTCTCTTTAAACAAGCTTTCCTTGACTAAACGACATTTAATGATGCCGTTGCAGCCCAATGCAATGTTGTGTTGTCTTGTCACTTACTTAGACGCCTTGACGTTTTTGTTTGTGCTCATTACCCTTCTAGTCTCCTTGATTTTATTCTCACCATTTTCCTATTATCTCTGATATTCTTTTTATTTAAATTATTTAATTATTTAAAAGTATACTTAAAATTAAAATTTTATTATTCATTTTTCAACTTTTTGGTGAGTAAAACGAGAAACAGAATTATAAATTAAGAGAATATTTTAATGAAATATAATAATTTGGTTAAAATTTATTTTATTTAATTTGCAATATTTATAGTAGATCTAAATCAAATTAAAATTTGAATTAAGTTAAAAAACTTAATAATATTTGATGAATTTAAGCAAGCACTTACGTTGTATATTTCCTGTTTACATGGATTGATAAAATGTGAAGGAAAAAAAAAATCAAAAAAATTTAGATTTTGAGCATTCCTAAGGCGAGCGGATAGAAGGAGAAAGATAAATAATAATATGTATACTATTTTACTCTTTGTTTTAATTATACTTGCAAAAAGATGTAAATTTAATTGAAGAACAATGATTGAGAGAGATTAAATGTTTGGCTCTTTAATAGATTTTAAATAATGGTAGAAAGTAAAATATTTGTAAACATTAAATTAAATTTCCTCAATCAATTTAATTGCATAAAAGAACTAAGGAAAATAATTAATATAACGTTATGTTATTGTATAATTTATTATATTATCTAATTAATTTAATTTTTCTTTTATGATATGAATTAAATATGATTTAAACTTTTCTATTCCTATGAACCAGCCCATGATAACAATTGGACGGTGAAACTGAGGTTCAACCATGATTTAGGCTTAAACCAAAGAGGGGAAAACTCATGTCTTAACTAATCATGGTTAATCGAACGGTGACCAAACGGTGTTAGCCAGGCCTTTGACAGATGCCACGTGGGGGAACGAGCGATCGCCAGGCTACGTGAACTTTTCTCTGAGTCGGCCACGTGGACTCCGCAAATCGCTACTGGTGGATTGTATTATCCCTTCCCGAGCAGCCATTGGCTCAACGGGACCACATTTTTATTTTTTCCAACCATTTTTCTAACTTTTTTCTCCGTAAAATTAAAATCATTTCCAACATGTAATAATCACCTTTTCTGTTTCATATATTTCTGCAGTGTCTGAGAATGATGTATTTAAGGACGGCCATTGAATTTTGCTATTCGTCAACTCTTTTTTTATTGATAAACAGACCATATGTATGTGGTTATAAAATGGGAAAGGCTGAAATGGATTTTTTAAATCTTAAATGTCTGCAAAATATCAACTCTATGTATAAGTATAATTTTTGTTCTTTTTCGGAGGGAGTAAGACTATATAAAATGTTCTTGACAACCATGGTTAAAGAAATGACGGTTTTCGTTAGGTTGGTAATTAATAATGTCGTGAATATTATCCGCTTCGTGTGGTCAATTTCATCTGTAAATATGGTTAAATTTATTTTATAAATGATAAAAGAATTAAATTATTTATATAATTATGTATTTATAATTATCACGTTTACTACATGAAATTAATCACTTGTGATGTTATAAAGTTAGTGACCATTAGATGTAATTAATTTTATCTCAGCGCGTGTTATAAATTCATTGACTATATGTAAACATAGTCAATACTACTGTGTACCAAACAATCAATCAATAGTGTAAATGAATGTGATTATAGACATGGTCAAAGAGATTCAGTTCTCCTAGTAAACTTCTTAAAGCCCATGCCATGGACATAGCTAATTTCATTCTTTGGAAAGTTAAAATTTTAAAAATAATAAAATTTAGAAACAAAAGTAATGTGAAAACGATGGTGTGAGAGAGTGGTGGTAGCAATGAAAACTCTGGGCCGAAACCTAACCCAACCCAAGGGGAAAAGGCAAGGGCTCTGGCGTTGATTTGAGGTTAGAAGTAAACGGCAGGGACACAGTAAAGTAACGGTGGATTAAATATAGCTCATAAGATTCCACCTCCGCCTAATACCGAAACGGCGGGTCCCACCCATCTTCCTCCCCTTCGCTTCGCTTCGCTTCCCATCTCTTCTTCGCTGCTCCACTCTATAAGTACACCACCACACACTTTCACTCTACGCCATTTTCTTCATCTCAATAGTCTTATTCTCTCTCTAAATGGAGCACTTCAACAACGACGATCTTGAGTGCGTCGGCGACTACTACCACGACGATGACGTTCCTGATTTCCAAGGCCAAAACTCCGCCGACATTCTTCCTCAGCAACCCTCCCATGCCGACTATCACGATTCCGACTTCGACGTTGACGACGAAGATCTTCTACCCGTACGCCTTCTTCTCTCTCACTTCTTTCTTTTTCTTTCCTTTTATTTCATTCATTAAGGTTCTCTTTTGCGACAACAGAGTAATGCAAAGACTGATACCACCGCTTCAGAAGCAAGAAACGGGAAAGACATCCAGGGAATCCCCTGGGAGAGGCTCAATTATAGCAGAGACGAGTACCGCGAGACTCGATTGAAGCAGTATAAAAATTACGAGAGCCTCTCCCGTTCACGCCACCACCTTCATAAGGTTTCTCTATCTTGTTTTTGGTTCCTAGTAATAGTTCGTAAGTAAACAAAATTAATATAATTTCGAACCGTTTTTCTTAGGCTATATTTCTTTTTCGCAGGAGTGCTTGAACGTGCAGAAGGGGAAGACCTTCTATGACTTCTTCTTCAATACAAGGCTCGTCAAGTCCACAATCGTGCATTTTCAGGTAGAGGCTTTGTTCATCGTCGCTTATTATGTAGATTCCTGAACATTTGAGGGTATAAGGGTCATTCAGTTGCGATACGCCTTTTTCACAGCTACATGTTAGCTTTAAACGTTTATTACTATAATTTTAATTAAAAAAATTAAAATTACGAGCATGCGTTCATTTATCTTACATGTTATCGTCTTTGTTATACTTTTGTAATAATTTTTATTCTGGTTTTTATGGACTACTGTTATCAGATAAAAGGGTTATTTGCTTTAATGCGTGCAGCTTTTCTTTACTGTTGTTCGCCTCACAGCCATACCCGGCTGAGAGTTATCTGACTGAAAAATTTGCTGTGCATAATTTTCCTATGCCAGTTTTGCAGGGTATGTAATTTGTATTTTTTTTTTAAACACATGGAATTAAAGGCAACTTCCCTTTATATAAGGGTTTGAATTGGATCTCTTTGGTACTTTACATGGATAAATTCTCAGTCAAATTTAAGCTTTGTATATTTTAAGATTAACATGTGGAAAGCTTTTTCCTCTGGAACATAATATATCATATCATTAATTAATCTGTCTGGGAAAATTTTACAGTGCCCGGATTTCTTTAGAAAAAGAATTGAATCTTCGTTTAGAAAATTTTCTGATAGATATTTTCAGCAGTTTTCTTATCATTTGCCCTACTTCAGGGCTTTTTAACCCAGAATTTTATTCACTGATCCTCAAGCTTTTCTCCCCGTCCGTTTACAGTCTGTTTGTTTATCAATTTTTCTTTATTATAAAATCAATGAAGTCAATTTTCAAGAGAATATCTTCGATAGATGCCAGATATTCTTTTCTTCAAACATGACTGTTTCATGCTAATTTATGGGTATGAATGCATAAAGGCTATGCTATGACTTGACATTCTTAAGTTTGGTGATTTCCTTTGAACAGATTTTCTTCCATGTATATTAATATGCTTACTTCCAATATAATGATGGTGCACACACAGCACCTTCATACATCCACATGCAACACTTTGGATTAGAGTAACAGAGATTTATCGACTTTGTCCATTTTTTTCCCAAAACTAAAATAATGATTTTGTGTTGTATTGCATCAATACTGTTTCTAAGTGGAACTAGCAGTCTTACCCTATAAAAGTTAGCCTACCTTGGTCTATTTTTATTTTTCGTTAATTAGCAAAAACCATTTTGGATTCTTAAGCGAAATATGTTATTGGGATGTGCTTTCCTGCCGGAGGAGAAAGCTTACATGGTTGACAGATCGTCTTGTATGTTCTCTTTTACTTTTAACAGTGCATTTAGCTTTCTTATTTACTACTAGAGAGACTTAATACTATAACAGTAGAAAGTTTTGTACTTATACGGTTGAAGAATAATCTTTACTGCATTCTGCTGCTTGAATAATTCAATGTTTGTTTCCCTTTTATATTTGCTGCTTTTTATGCATGAACAATCCATTACCCTTATAAAACATATGCATGCGTGCATTCTTCTCTGTAATTGATATCTATTTGTGAAAGTAATAGCTGTTGCCCTATTTTTTTTTCTGCAATTTAATTTATTGCTTAACCTGTTTTTGCATTTGGGTCCTCTATTTATCTCTTTATGTCAGCTTTTAAAGCAGGTGGAAAGTGAGCAGCGTGGCAGGACCTTATAATATGGTATGATAGGAAAATATCTGACCACATCTGAGAGGGCTCTAACAATATCTGTTATTAGTTAGTCTTGATCTTTTCCTTGTCAAGAGAGGCTTTTACCTCTTCATGCTTCATGCTTATTTGTGTATTTTTACGTTCTTCTTGTCTATAGAATACTAATCATTTAATTAATGTTTATTGTATGTTCAGTCCTTTTCGTACCTAGATAGTCTATTACCTGACTGGTGATGTAAATGTTACATTTAGCAATAATATGGAGATAACTCATACTGTATAGAACTGTGGTTGTTTGATAAATTCTATTGTATTTTAGAAAAGTTCTTATTCCGCCTCATCATCATGAAGCACTTTTATTTGTTTAGAAGACACATGATTAAGTTTTCTTCAGTTGTATTCGTACCCGCTTTCCAATTGGAGACTGTATGTCTCGGTGATTGTTGATTTCCATTAAATTAAACTATCACTGGTGTGTTCACACATGATTAAAACGATAGCCTTTTCGTTCTCGGCTGTCTTGTTCTCCCTCCAGTAATCGGAGTCATTGATTGTAGTTTGGCCACTGGCATGCATCATGTCCATATTTAACACCCAATCACTTGAATTCTGCCTCTTTTGCTCGAATGGAAATGACGAAGATATACAATTCTGTGCTTTAAGTCCAATGTCACCTGACACGTACACAAACTCTGAATCAATTAGGAGTCACAATATACTAAAACAACAGCTTAATGCAACAATACTTCGATATCGTACATCCTACTACTCTTAGTTCTAACAATTAGATTAATTGTTATTTGACAGAAATATTTATAATTAAAGGGTCATGTTCAATTCTAGACCTTGGTGGCTTGTTTATCATATTATATTTTCTCTTACTTTTTCCCTGTTGGGTGTTGATATTGATGTCATCAATATATGCAGCTGAGGAATTTGTTGTGGGCAACTTCGAAGCATGATGTATACCTTATGCAAAACTACTCAGTTATGCACTGGTCCGCAGTATTACGAAGGGGTAAAGAAGTGCTTAACGTAGCCAAACCAATTGTTCCAAGCCTTGTACGTAGCCACTTAGTTAATCAGATTTGTTACAGTTGTGCTCAATGCATTGGATACTAGTGTTTTTTTGTTCATATGCAGAAGCGTCCTGGATTTTTGGCTCAGCCTGTCTCCAGAGTGCAAATAAGCACCATGACTGTTAAGGAAAATCTGATGGTGGCCGGTGGTTTCCATGGTGAGCTTATATGCAAGGTAGGGTTATAATTTCTTTCCAACTCAATAATTAACTGTATGAAGCGCCCCGTTTTTAAATTGTGTGAATTATTCATGGACCAGAATTTGAAGCAGCCTGGAGTTCTATTTTGTGATAAAATAACTACAGATGATACTGCCATAACCAATGCTGTGGATGTTTACCGCAATCCAGCGTAAGCAGCTAAATGCAGACATTTTTGTTTTAAATTTTTGTTTTGGTTAAGTTTATATAACTGAACCTTTTGCAGTGGATCGTTGAGAGTCATCACAGCAAATAATGATTCCCAAGTTCGGGTTTTTGATGCAGAGAATTTTGCTTCTCTTGGTTGTTTCAACTATGATTGGTCTGTTAATGTGAGTATCATGAACTGATATTCCTGTTACTACAGTCTTCATCTCTTCAATTTATTTTTTTTGAACATAGAAGTTATGTTTACATAATGGCCATTGCAGAATATTTCTGTTAGCCCGGATGGGAAGTTGTTAGCTGTACTTGGGGACAGCAGTGAGTGCTTGATAGCTGATGCTAACAATGGAAAGGTACTTCAATTTGCAATTGTTTTTAAGGTTTTATTTTCCTTAATTTTGAATGTGATTTCTAATTTTATAAATGTTATGGTATCGCCCAGGTTACTGGAAGCTTAAAAGGTCACTTGGACTACTCTTTTGCATCGGCTTGGCACCCGGATGGACGGATATTGGCTACTGGGAATCAGGACACAACTTGCAGGTTGTGGGACATAAGAAATCTTTCACAATCTCTAGCTGTGTTAAAGGGAAGAATGGGCGCAATAAGAGCCTTACGATTCACATCTGATGGACGGTTTTTGGCTATGGCTGAGCCTGCAGACTTCGTCCATATTTTTGACTCTCATTCTGGTTATGTACAAGGTCAAGAAATAGATCTATTTGGCGAGATTGCTGGTATATCCTTTAGCCCAGACACAGAGGCTCTATTTGTGGGCATTGCTGACCGAACCTATGGTAGCTTGTTAGAGTTCGCCAGAAAACGTTACAATTATTACCTAGACCCCATGTTTTAATGGAGTGCTGTGCCTCAACGCATATACAGCTATCCACTCCATGTGCATATATACCACAGCCTTTTCTTTTTCTTTTTAATTTAGTGGAGAGGCATGATGTATAATTTGGCTCCAGGAAACTATTTTTGTGATTGTTTTCATTTTATAGCTAATTATATTTTGCCTCCGATAATCTCCTTGCTTGCTATTTTAAACTTACATTTCCTAAAACTTTTAATCGTTTATTTTTAGTTTTCATAGTTTATTTACACCCTTTAATTGTGAACTTGTAATTATAAATTATTTTTTCAAAAATGTTTTTACTTGAATTTATTGGCGAGTTTAAAGAAATTCTGTAAAAATATATTAGTCCATTCAGTTAAAAATCTTCAACTATTTAAATGAAGTTAATTTAAGAAATTATAATTACGAATTGTAGTAGGCAGTGTAAATAGATGCATAAAAGTATTAATAGATCCATTAATTACTAATAGAAATATAATCACAAAAAGAATATACATTAAAATAAAATAGAAATATAATCAATAGAAATAATAAGACTTATTATTTATATGATAATATATATTATTGTAGTTTAATAAAATGAAAAAAATTTGAGTAAATCATATTAATGTAAAAAAAATTAATTCAATAATATTTTAAATAAATTATTGAATCCAGCATACCTATATCTAAAATATCAAATACTTGTGAATCAATTTTTAATGTAATATGTAAATACTATTTGTAATATATTACTTTTTATTTAAATCATTCATATATATACAATTTTTAAGTCGCGTTAATTTGATAGTTATTTTTATATTATTAAAGCCTCCTTTAATCGGCTTAATTACCAATCTAGCACCATTTATACTTTTATTTTTCCATCTAAATTTTTTATTTTTATTTCTCTATTTAGCACCTTTTTGTTTTTATTGGTATCTTTTTATTTTTATTTTCCTATCTAGCACTATTTCAAAAATAAATTCAAAAGTAATAAATTAGAAAAAATAATAAATTAGAAAAAATGATAATTTTAATTTTAAATGGATTAAATTTTTTTTAATATTTAAAATAGTTAGAAATAAAATTAATGAATAAAAAAATGATTTTTACAAAATAAAAATAAAAAAATAATAAATTAAAAATGTTTAATTTAATTTTTTTTTAAGAATGAAAAAAATAAAAAAATTAAACTCTACAACAACATAAAGTTAAATTTATAAACATAAATTAGTATTTATTTTTATTATTATTAATGATGTAATCATGTTAATTTGAAGTAAAAAATATAGAACATAATTATAAAAAAAATCAAAGTCAATTAGTATTAATTAATAGTGGACACACAAATAATATTGAAGTGTCTACCTAAATGTAAAATTCTTAAAAAAAACTAATGCAATTGCTACACTTAATGCTTAAAAATAAGAAGAAAAAAATGAAAAAATAAATAAATATAAAAAATAAAAATAGCAACATTGCAATAGGTCTTTTATGTTACGAAAGACTATTTGATGGAACTCAGAAATGAAGAGTATTGGTCTGTATACATTGGTCAAATACTATGTCCAAATCCCGACATGAAAAGAACTTCAAAGGGGAGGCTTAAGTCAAGTCGAATAAGGACTGATATGGACATAAGATAACAACATGATGGAACAAAAAAATGTTCATATTGTCAAACACCATGATACACAAAAAACACTTGTCCCAACATTATTGGATTATACACTTCTCGTCATTAATCATGTTTTATTTCGCACAAACTATTTAATGTAACATTGAAGAAAATATTAAATGAATGATCATCTTTCATTTATTTTCTTTTTAATGATCAACATATACTTATTTAGTATCGCCTTATATCTCTTATCTTTATCTTGTTTGAATTATTTTGTTTATATATTTTATCATTATCTTATTTTGTTTTGCCTTTATTTTATATCTTTTATGTTTTTAGTTATTATTTTTTATGCCATTCTTTATTTATTTTTGTTTTTTGTTTTAATTTTATTGTTGTTGTTTTATTTTCTATACTTATTTATTTTTGTATTTTTCTTCTTCTCTTTTTTAAGCATTAAGTAGCATTTGCATTAGTTTTTTTTTTAGGATTTTACATTTAGGGTAGACACTTCAATATTATTTGTATGTCCACTATTAATTAATACTAATTGACTTTGTTTTTTTTTATAATTATGTCCGGTATTTTTTACTTGAAATTAACATGATTACATCATCAATAATAATAAAAATATATATTAATTTATGTTTATAGATTCAACTTTGATATTGTTGTAGAGTTTAATTTTTTATTTTCTTCATTTTAAAAAATAAATTAAACTAAACATTTTAAATTTATTACTTTTTTGTTTTTATTTTATAAAAAATTATTTCTTTATTCATTAATTATATTTCTAACTATTTTAAACATTAAAAATATTTATTTTTTAATGCATTCAAAATTAAAATTATAAAAAAAATTATTATTTATTTATTTATTTTTGAATCGGTGTTAGATAGAAAAATAAAAACAAAAGGATGCTAAATAAGAAAATAAAAGTATAAATTATGTAGATAAGTAATTTACCCTTTACACATCTTAAATTTTTAATAATTAATAATTATGTATATAGATAAAGTGAAGTGGGGTGTGCCATCTGCCACTGGGCAGTTGTTGCTGAGTTTCATGTCCCCAACAATCAAACCAACTTGTCGACCAACCTCCAATGCAGTGTCTGACCTTCTCATGGTAATTATATACTATAATTTTATTTAAAGTGTTCAGAAATTAAAATCAATTTGACCCAAAGCATGAGAAATTGAACAGGCTTGAATTGATTCAAAAGCGTGTAATAATAATACACAATTTTCCTTGGCAGGTGGTAGATGGAGAAGGAACCAAATGCAATGTGAGATAAATATTAAAAAGAATGGCCAAAACGTTGAGTCAGTTGCTAATTAAGTCATACAAGAAACCTCCCTCCATTTAATACTTACTTCTTCGCTTTTACTTTTCATTTCCCATATTAAATTGGATTAGCAATTTTGGTTTACTGCAAACACCTTGTGTTATTAATTAAATTGATGAAGGGAAGATGTTGTTGTGGTGGTGACATACGCGTTTTCTGCGTCTGCGTACTAAGAGCCCAATTTTATACGCTAGCTACCACTATTTTTTAATTTTGACACTAAGGTCTACATCATCCTTATTAATACAACCTCCTTAATGTTCTTGCGGGAGCATATGTGTCAGAATATCAGCATTCGCTGATTTGAATGCGTTGAATGCTGTCATAAAACAAAATTCACGACTTCTTCACTTGTCTGCAACCGACTCAATAACAGGTGATCGTGATGATCTAATTTCCCAGACCAGAGAGAGAGGGTAGCAAAATCTTCAACCTTAGGATTTATTGCAAACATTTGGTTTTGGTTTTCAGAACATTCGGAAAGGACTCGCCACTTTACTCCTATTCCATTTTTATTTCTCAATGTTTATAGGGATTTTTTAACATTTAGATGTTTTTTAATTTGAGATAAATTTAATATTTTAATTAGTACGTTTAGAGTAGTGGAATACTAATTCAAATACTTTCATGGTTTAAACTAGAATACTAATAAAAAGTGAGAAAAAAATTAGAATTTCATGGTGTACCGGTATGGGCGATACCGACACATGGACTCCCTGACCGAGACCATGGGAATCCGGCCGAGTCCTGAGAGTCTTGGCCGTGTCCTGCGAATCTTGGCCGAGGCGACTGAGACCTAGGAGACTTGGTCGAAGCTAGACATGCCTGTCCGAGACGAGTAAAGTCACCACAGCCGGTCGACCGACCCATACTACAGTTAACGCTCAAACCAAGGTCAGTGAAATTAATCCGTCATTAAGGATTAGGTAATACGATCCTAAACGAGATCCACTCCGCTAATCAGACCCAATAAGGTAAGTCCATTATAATAATATAAATAACACACATCCCAAGTAGAAAGGTATGTAATTTATTAATGTTCATCTACTAGAGTACTACCCGCTTTACTGACTTGAGCGTTAGAGTGCCTTCGCAGGTACCCCACCATCTGGTGTTCACCCGAGACCGAGTGTTGAAGGAGAAGCAGGAGGACGAGAGGAACTCCAGTTCATCACCCAGCAACCTGACCGATCGAAGGAAGGAGAAAAAGGGTTTTTTGACCATGATGGGGTTATTTTTTTTGGTTTTTACCAAAATGGGGTCCATTTAAAAAAAATTACAAATTTAGGCAAGTCGTGCCTAATTGGGACGACTTCATATGCAGAAGTCGTCCCAATTAGGCACGACTTCTGTCATGTCATACTAAAGTCGTGCCAACTTGGTACGACTTCTGCCCTGTCATACTGAAGTCGTGCCAACTTGGCACGACTTCTGCCCTGTCATACTGAAGTCGTGCCAACTTGGCAGAATTTCTGCCACGTCATAATTTATTTTTAATTTTATTGTTTATATATTGGGTAGTAAGTTATGTAATGTTAAAAATTAATTTCTTCTCATCCCGTGTTATGTAAAATCATTACTTCTCAAGCTATTTATTTTGCAAATTCACAACAATAATTCTCTATTTATTTTCCAAATATAATAATTTTTCATTTATCTATTTATTTCCAAATTCAATAACA
>Ga0123342_1003237_pt1 | contig 26355 bp, 6 predicted proteins | sample Turbeawhitnodule_FD_89960 | JGI IMG/M metagenome (GOLD analysis project Ga0123342, IMG submission 89960) | Root nodule microbial communities of legume samples collected from Mexico - Turtle bean Mexico white nodule | ecosystem: Host-associated > Plants > Roots > Nodule | place: Mexico: Nepantla...
CATTCTTACAAAAAAAATTAAACTAAACATTTTTAATTTATTACTTTTTTATTTTTATTTTGTAAAAACTCATTTCTTTATTCATTAATTATATTTCTAACATTTTAAACATTAAAAATACTTATTTTTTAATATATTCAAAATTAAAATTAGCAAAAAAAAATTAATTCTTTATTTATTTTTGAAATGATGCTAGATAGGGAAATAAAAAATAAAAGGGTGCTAGATAGGGAAATAAAAACAAAAGGGTGCTAGATAGGGAAATAAAAACAAAAGAGTGTTAGATAGGAAAATAAAAGTGTAAATGATGCTAGATAGGGAATTGAGCCACGATTTGATTTCACTCGATTTTTTATTATTAAAAAGCTATTTAAACTAAACATAATAATCAATGTTATATAATTTTGATTTAAGATAAATTTAAACCAAAATAAACTAACATTTTAGCATTTGATTTAGATTTATTTTCTGTCTTTATTCAATTATATTTTTGCAATTTTTTAAAAGTTATTAAATATTTTATATAAATTTTTTATCAAACATATATATATATATATATATATTTATTGTGATTTTTTATAATATCGTTATATTCCTAATTTAAAATTTATCTCAAATTTATAAATAAATTACATAATTTTATTATTAAAAAAATAATATAAATTCGATGTCATATTCTAGTAAATTTAAATGTATTGTAAATATAATATAATTAAATTCTTTATTAATTAATCAATAATTTAAATATACAATTTTAAATTTAAATACAATAAATGAATTAATTCTTTTCAATTCAAAATATAAATTAAATTATTCGGTTGAATAAATAAATAGACTTAAAATTTGATTAAAATCAGTTTATGAACTTTTTTAAATCTATTCTCGTTTACTTTTTTTTATCGATTGTATTTGAAGTTAATCTCTATTATTTTTTTCTTAGAAATAAAATGAAAGTGTAGAAATAAAAGTGTGAATGTAATGTAGTTGTTATATTTTACTCCATAGTTTGGTCAAGAGATATATTTACGAATATTTTATTTAAAATTTGATTATACTAAATTGGTTTCATCTTATTAAAAAATATCCTGTTTTGCAGGATCAAAATTTAAGGATTGGGTCACATACGAGATAGGGTGCAGATTTCTCTGGATAACGCATATCACGTGTGACCTTCTACACTCCACATAACTTCAAAGCTTCCATTTTTCTGGTTTTGCATCTCTTAGAGACACCAAACAAGATAGTTGTGGTTGCAGCAATGGGTGTCTCCTTCCTCTCAACTTGTCCTTCTCTGCTTTCACTCGCTGCTAATGATACACCACCCTCCACCAGATACCAGCCTCGTTCAGTAAGTTTGCTCTTTGCTCTACCAGTGTCTCTAAACACACAATGCAGTTGCAATTATTGGTTTCTCAAGTTCATGGATGCTGTTAGGTAGCATTGTTCATGAATTATGAGAAATGGGTTTCAAATTTTGCACTAAGATGACAAAGAAAAGCTCATTTGTTTTAACTTCAACTGTTTCTTACTAATTGTAAGTCAGTTATAACCGTTGTTTGCTCATGTTCAATGTGTTCTTAGGTTTCCATTTGTTGTAATAAGACCATAAGCGATGTTGCTGCTGAAGAACCGTTCCATTGGAGAAGGAGAGAAGTTCTTAAATGCGTTGGGGCAACCGTTGGCTTGGTAAGAACCATTTTACTGCAGGCTTTTTGAGAAATTCAGGTGTTCTCTATTTCTTTTTTCAATTTTGTTTATTTACTTTTAAAAGATCTACCATTTCCATGTGATGAATGAATATGCTTCACTCGTAAAAATAGAATCATTATTTGACAATGACGCAAGTAGGAATCTATTTAGTGCACGTTTTAAAATATAAAGTATTTTACTTCAATTAACAAGGATATTTGTCTTGAACTAACAATAATTGGATTCATTTGAATTGCGTTATGCTTGCAAGTGTTAACTTTGGTCTAAATCATGATATCTGCATTTTGTTCTCTGGGTTTTTTCTTTTTCCATATTTGAAGATCTGTAAAGTTTTCTTTGGTTGATGATGATGGGCTTAAGGTTACAGCAACAACATTACCTAAAATGACTCAGGGTTGGACAAACTTTCTTTATTTAATTTGCCCCAACATCTATGGCTTGTAATGGCTTAAAGATAAATAAACAACATTTTACCCATACCAAATATCCATACCCATTGTGTAACTATAAGGGTAATAATAGTTAAATATAAGATAGCTTTAACTCATGTGGAGAACGAGTCACTTAGTAACAAATTAGTAAGATTTAGATGTCATTTAGGTAGCTGATATATATACCTAAGATGTTTAACAGAGAGCAAAACACCAATGATAAAGGTAAGACTGATGTATTGCAAGTAGCTCATATTTGCAATGAGATACCTCCTGATGTCAGAAAATGAAAATGAAAATTTTGACAAATAACAAACAAGAACAACCAATCAAACCAAAAATGGAAGAAGGTGCATGCACTAGGATTTTTATACAAGTTCAATCTCTAACATGGATGCTATAGTCCCCATGTGAGGTTTTTCCACTATCTAAAATAACTTAGTTGTCGTTGGCCTTTGCACCATAACTCTTTACCTTGAGTCTTGAGGTCACTCTCAAATCAATCTCCCTAGCCCCAACTGATACGTAATAGAATGGAAAAATATCCAAGAGTGCTAGCAGGTTATTCTCTTCAGACCTCTTAGCCATTCTCCTTTGTTTCCTGTACAAATCTGTGTAGAAAAGCTAGCTTAGAGAAGATGTTGTATACCAATTATCCCATGTATTTGGTCCTCTCTATTGTCTACCTAGATAGTTATTGGGATTTTTTTGTGTTGTTATCCACCTTGTTGGTGAAGAGAAATTTTTCTGTTGATCTTTGGAGGTTCCCAGAGTACTTGCGGTGTGCCCATTAATTATTATTAGTGGAATTTTTACTAGAGATCCCATGGTTTTTTCCTTCATATTGAGGTTTTCTCATGCTAAAAGTTTTGGTGTCTGCTAGTATCTCTCTTTTAGTTTGGTGCATCCCATTGTTTTGCCTATTATTATTGTTTTTCACTTGATATTTTTCTAGAGCCTACTATTATTTATATAGGAATGAATTGATTTGGTTTTCACTTCCTTTGTTACTTTTGTTATCTTCCCAACATTATTCACAGATATAGACGCTTACTGCAATACACTATAATATCTGTTGTTATGTTAGTGCATAAGATTGATGTGATGATGAGTTTCGGTCAGTTGTATCGGTTTTTAGGAAATTTTTGGAAGCTCTGGATCACTTGTTGGAATGGCTAATGCAGCTGATTTGATACAGCGGAGACAGCGTTCTGAATTTCAGTGTAAGATCCTTTAGGGATGTTCATATGAATATTAGTAATGTCAATCTCAACTGATCTCTCTTAGCTGAGTTCTTTCTACTTTTACAGCTCAAGTTAAGGAAACACTTTTTAATGCCATAAAGGTATAATATTCTGACTTACATTTAATTGTAAAAAATTTCCTGTTTGTAGGCTATACATTCAGCAAACTTCTAAGGTGCATTTAGTTTTGTCCAGAAAATGGAACTCCTTATATGGTGGATATACGTATAATCTAACATAGGACTGCTTTTCAGGGAAATCCTGATATTATTCCATCCTTACTGACACTGGCTATAAATGATGCTGTGACTTATGATAAGGTGAGAAAAACACACAAGTCTATATTAATATGCACTTGTTTTCTATCATTTAAAATGAGTATTGATTGGCGTATGCTTAAGTTTGTAGGCAACAAAATCAGGTGGTCCAAATGGCTCTATACGGTTCAGGTACTTCTTTTTGGGTTTAACATTCACGAGACTATTCCCTGTAACTAATAGAACCTAAAGGTCTGTTTGGTTTGACAAAATATTTTCTGTTCTCAATTTAGGTTTTTACTTTGTTTTCTTTTTTCTGGAGTTCCTATGGGAAAAAGTGAAAACAGAAAATGAAAATAAAAACAAGAAAAGTTATCTTCACTGATTTATTTCTATACAAACTTCTGAAAAATGCAAATAAAGTGGAAATAGAAATTTCTTAAACCAAACTACCCCTGAATAATGATGTTAACAAATAACCGTAGGTAGATTCTTTAATTCTTTTTATAGAATGGTTTGTCTACCAAGGTGCACTGATCGTTATCTTATTACTGCATCCATTACTCCCTACTTTTTTTAGGTTTCTCTCTGTCTCTCTTCTTAGAAGGTGACTTTTTTAAAATTTTGGAAGCTGTGCTTTCTTGTTTATTAGTATTGTATCTTAGATGTCTCGTTTCACTGGCAATTTTTGGTTACCTCAATTTGTATGCATCAGAAATTTTGACTTAATTCTACTCACTAATAATCACAACTTTTTCTCATCTTTATTTTTCTAATTCTACCTGAAGCTCAGAAATAAGTAGACCAGAAAATGCTGGGCTTTCTGCTGCCTTGAATTTATTAGAGGAAGCAAAAAAGGAAATAGACTCATATTCCAAAGGTGGACCCATTTCCTATGCAGATCTGATCAACTATGCAGGTTATACTTTTTATCATCACCTAGCTGACGCTTAATAGCCATTAACAATACTTGTTTCACTTGTATATTTTGTGTCTGTTAAAAATGACCATTTCATTTAAAGTTATCTGTGATTCTGGTCATAGAAGTAGTGGAGATATTTCTAATTCCCCTGACTTTATTGACTTAATTATTTACAGCACAAAGTGCTGTCAAGGCTACATTTTTAGCTGCTGCCATTAGCAAATGTGGTGGAAATGTGGAGAAAGGGAGTATCCTATACAATGCATACGGATCAAGTGGGCAGGTTTGCATATTCTTTACTCATAAACCAATTATTATACGCTTAATAGTATCTTTAAGGTGACAATCCACAAGTTTAGATTTGTTCAATGATATGCTTTATTAAATCATTACTTATTGGCAAATGCGTGCAATTTTTATTGTGGAACAGTGGGGTTTGTTTGATAGGCAATTTGGTAGGGCTGATGCTCAAGACCCGGATCCAGAGGGGAGAGTTCCAGTATGGGAGAAGGCAAGTGTGCAGGAAATGAAAGACAAGTTTTCTGCCCTCGGATTTGGTCCTCGCCAGGTAATTCACTTATTTCATTGCTCTTTTTGCTAACTTGAAATGTAAAAAGACATACAATCAAAGATGCATGTGCACAGAGGAGAGATTGTGATCTTTGCTTATATGCTGCTAGTGCAAATGTTTGTACACTAACTAACAAATTTGCCAGTTTCCTTTTGCCATTCTCAATGCCTTCAGCTTGCACTAGCTATAGTCATTTTCAAATTTTGTCTAGTTATCCTTGCAAGTTAGAACTTCTTGCTTGTTCCCACCTTTTATTGAACACCTCATAGATCCGTTATGTGTTTACCTCTTTATTATGTTTTTCCATTCAACACTGCAGCTGACTTTGGAGTGTCAAAATGTAGACCAGAGGGTAAAAATAAATTGAGAAAAATAATCATGAAAAGCCATAAATAATGCTCCACATACCATAAAGTTGAAGTTGATATCACTAATTAACTTCCTTTTGTGTTTGATCAGCTGGCTGTTTTATCTGCGTTCTTGGGTCCTGATCAGAGTGCAACAGAAACTTTGTTGGCGAGTGATCCTGATGTTGCTCCATGGGTTCAGAAATACCAAAGGAGCCGTGAAACGGTCTCTCGGACAGATTATGAGGTGAGTTCATCTATGAATAAGCTACATACACGAACAGCAATGAAGTTCTTGAAGCTCTTTTATTTGGCTTAAAGAACACTTGTTTTCTTTGGTTTCTTTACTTTTTCTTTTCTTTTCAGGTTGATTTGATAACGACTTTCACAAAACTTAGTACCTTGGGCCAACAAATCAACTATGAGGCATATACGTATCCTCCCCCAAAGATCGACATTACCAAACTCAAATTGTGAAACATATAATAGTACCATGTAGTCTTTTTCCCAAGGGCAAACCTTTAACTTCAAGTTTTGACTTGCTTTTCTATTCTCTTGTTACTGGAAACTTTGAGCTTCCATCTAAATTATTCATGCACATGTAGTCAGAGAAGTGTTCAATACTCGATCAAATCGTTCCAAACCACTAAATTGATTAGAAAAACCAAAGATTGAAAGGAAAAAAAAAACTGTTAACGAAAAAAATGAAATTAAAAAAAATGATTTGGCTTGCTTTTGGGTTTTCATGTTCAAAATTGAATTAAACTGCAAATATACTAATCTTAGTTTTATCATTTTATCCCTATATAAATGTTAACCTTATCAGAACATATATTCTTGTATTCTGTTTACCTTTTCTCCAGTCTCTGGGTTAGGAAATAGATAACTTTATTGTATTTTCTTAAGTCTAATCTCAAATGGAACTATGAAAACTGTGTTGAATATGTTTTTTATTTTTATTTATAGTTAGAAAGTAATTTTTATCTTTATGTTTTAAAGTTCTGTAAAGAAACTTATCAAAATATATCGCAAATATAGAATGATTATCTTTATAGTAAAAAAATTGAGCCATGAACTAGCCTTAACCGTGTTCATTAACAAAGATATTTTCAATGGCTCCGAAATTGGTTTTAATCACGCCCGATAAATCTATACATATATATAAAAGGGATTCCCCTCTTAACTGCTTTTAATTTTTTTTTCCTATTTTATCCTTATATTAATATTTAATTTTATTATTGTATTATGGTCATTGTGTCATTTCTTATTCCCCTATTAACTGCTCTTAATTTTTTTTTTTCATTTTATTCTTACTTAATAATTTATTGTATTAATTTATTTTGGTTATTTGGACATTTTATAATTTCAAAAATTAATAAAATAATTTTTTAATTTATTTTATTTGTTATTATTTAACTGGAGAGGGGAGAGAATGGAGAGAGTGGGGAGAGTGGAGATTTGATACGTTACTTTACTGATTTAAACTGATTCTCCATTACACATATCCTACTTTCCACTTTCTCTCTCTTAAATAGGTACCTACTTCCCACTTTCTCTCTCCACTACTCTTTAACTTCTCATTTTAATGTTATTAAGAAAAATTGTTTTTGAAAAATAAAAAAAATACTAAAGAAATAAAAAATGCGGATACACAGGCACTGACTTCTCTCTCCACTACTCTTTAACTTCTCATTTTAATATTATTAAGAAAAATTGTTTTTGAAAAATAAAAAAAATACTAAAGAAATAAAAAATGCGGATACACAGGCACATCAGTGCCTGACGTGCCTGTGTTCCCGCTAGTAATAATAATAATTAAAAATGTATAAAAAATATTAAAATAAGTATTATAATTTTTAACACTTAATAAAATTACTATTTTATAATATATCACAATAATATATTAGTTTTGTTTAAATTATTAACGGGTAAGGTGATTGAGTATGTTTTTTAAATTTTAGTAATTGTTACGTATGAATTAAATTAATATATAATAATTATTAAAAATTAAATATGTGTGTAATTATTGTATGAACCATGAGTTTAGATAAAACTAACAAAATTACAAAAATTTGTACTGATTTTGTTTATATTATTATTAGTTTTATATATCTTATTTGAAAAAGGAATAGTAAATAGGAGAAAAATGCAAAAAGAAAAGGGATATATTTTATTAATGATATAATTGTTACATACCTATTCAAATTATTAAGTATTCTAATTATAAAGAACATAAAAAAAATAGTAGTTATAACTGATCCAGTCTAGTAGTTACAACTAAAAAACTATGAGATAAGATTTATTATCTAATAGCGCCTCACAAGTTGAAGCTTGTATATCTTTCATGTTTAGCTTAGATAAGTTTTCACAAAATAACCGAAGATGCAGAGGTTTGATCAACATGTCAACTACTTGATTAGAACAAGAATCAAATGAATAAGGTCGTTTTGAAGTTTAGTCCAAACGAAATGATAATTGATTTCAATGTACTTTATCCTCTCATGAAACGTGAGATTCTTTGTTATGTATATAATATATTTATTGTCGGAATAGGCGACAAAAAATTCAGAAAGATTAGTATACAAATCATGACACAAATATTGTAACCCCTGAAGTTCATAAACAAGTGAAGCTAGTGCTTTGTATTTTGTCTTTGAATAAGATCTAGACACGGTAGATTTCTTTTTAGACTTTCATGAAATGAACTAGTTTTCCATAAACACATAATAATCAGTGATAGACCTTTTAGAATCAATGCAAGTTTTTCAATCAGAATCAAAAAAAACTTTGATTATTACAGGGAAAAAATAGACTAAGAGTAGGACATCCTTTCAAATATCGTAATACACGAATAACTGTTGTCATATGAGGTTCTCATTGAAACAAACGAACTAAGCTTATGAACCACACAGTTGATATCAGGCCTAGTATGAGTAAGGTATAACAAAAACAATGAACATTCACTTTCAAAGTGAGGACAGGATGGTTCCATGGAAGAAGTGGCAGATTTGCAAGCCATTAAACCACTATCAGAAAAAAGATCTAGACAATATTTTCATTAATTGAGAACAATACCAGAAGGTGAACAACTTATTTCAAATCCCAAGCAATAGCAAAGAGTACCAAGGTCTTTGATATTAAAGGAGTTACGAAAATGAGTTTTAACACATGGATTTTCTGAAGATTATTGTCAGCTAACATAATGTCAACAAATTTGTAAAGGAATGATTGTTTGTGGAAATAAATAAAGAATGAACAGATGAACTTTAAACATAACCATGTTGCATTAGAGTCTGAGTAAGTGTTGAATTCCATTGCCTACTTGCCTACTTTAGTCCATATAAATATTTTCTAAGTTTATAAACTTGGTTGGATGAGAAAGATTAAAGCCCACGGAAGAAGTCATGTAAATTTCCAAACCGAGTTACTTTGACCCGACTATTTGTATTCACTCCTGAACATTTTAATCAGATTTCTTTGATTCGACGTGATTGTCTTCTGTCATATGAGGTTTAGAACTAATAATTTATTAAATTTATTTAAGAACGTCCCTCATTAAACCTTGCCCGACAAAACCTCTTTAGGAATAAAATCTAAACTAAGAAAAAATAGTTTCTTGTTAAAAAAAATAAAAAGTACAAATCTAACTATAATACATCTTGAGGTGAGTGACATTATATGTTCAAGGTAAAATTGTCAATCAACTCCTAATTTGTAAGCTCCATTTTGGAGAGAATTGATAATTCGATATGGGTCGTCCCCATTAGATGCTAAGTTCCCTTTTTGTGGATCCATCTCTTCAATGAGTGGTGTCATGCTCTTAAGGTAATTGCAACATGTGATTAGTCTTCTGTGGTGACATTAGAAGAAGGAGTTTTGACCAAGTAAGGTGCTACTTTCAAACTCTAGGCATAGTATTCCCGAGCAACTTTGGGATCGACTTTCATCGTGATAATTGAGCCATTCTTAGTTGGGAACTTCATGACCATACGCAGCATAGAGATGACAAAACCAAGTTGGTTGAGTGAGTGTCCAACAACCAATAAGTATGTTGTATGAGGTGTTCGCTTCAACTAAAATATATTGAAATGCCAATGTTTAGTACAATGTACTAGTATCGAACGTCGTCAACAAATCGATATACACCCTTGTATGCACTCCTTCCCCTAAAAATCCTAACAATGGGTAGAACTTGAAGAGGGACGTGAGAATATCGAGCTTCTGAAAAGTGGATCAGTAAAGAACATCTGTCGAGCTTCCTTATTCGATAAGGATCTTTCTTACTCGCTAGTCGGCAGTGATGGCAGTAACAACCATTGGATCATCATGATTAGGGTCATTAATGATAGGGATGGAAATGCGGGTTAACCCACCCTACATTTAGTCTGTCCCGCATAAGGGTTAGTCCGCAGGCCTGCGGGCGTACAAATTTTTTTTTAAGAAATTCAATAAAAATATTTGTTACTGAAAAAATGAATATAAAAGAATTCAATCAAAATATTTGTTTGCATTGCTACTAAAAAAGTAAAAAATAAAATTTAATAATTATAAAAAAATTGAATGTAAATTGAATAAAAAAATGAACTTATGTTTGCTATTGATATAAAACATCAAACATCAATATTCTTTACTTCATTTCAAACAGTCAAACACCAATAATTCAATTAAGATAAAACATCAAACATAAATATTCTTCCATTTCAAAACATACCCAAACATCAAAAAACTACACCACTACATTAAACATAGTCAATTAAAAAACATCAATATTTTTTCCCTTCAATAACATTGGACGCATGTTACTACATTCCTTATCCATTCCAATCCAATTTGCAAATTAAGATTTTGTCAAAAAATATAGAATAAACATATAATTAAAATTAATGGTTCAACCAATATGGTCATCGTATAAAATAAATGGGGTTATCGTACAAAATAAAATATGACCTTACTTCCATAATAAGATGGAAGAAAGAAATGATGATTCAACTAGTTTAGTCCAATTTGAAACATTATTGACATGTTTCTCTTTCTATATTTTGAATGTATTCAAATTGAACTATTGAGTCCGCCCCGGACTTTTTGCTAGCATGCTACGGCTACGGGTCGATCCATAAGTATCCCGTAAGGAAGAGATTAGAGAGACAAAGATCTCACCGAGTCAATATTATGACCTCATATCCGTTGAGATAATATCATTATGATTGATCACTGCATTTGAAGTTTTGTCCATTTTGGAGCTCAAAACTTTCTTACAATTTTGTCCTTAAAAAGGACTTCAAATGATTAAGGGAAGGAGGTGTATTTAAATTATCCTTAACCTCAACCCCTAAGTAATGTAGGACTAATAGGCATATCAAAACAAACCCTTCAGTCGAAGGCTAAGAAAAAAATGTTCATCTTTGAAACCACTTTTCCAGCCACACATAAAACATGAATGTTCCAACTTCAAGTATGTTGAGATAACATTGTTTTGATCAATCACGACATACAAAGTGTTATTTGTTTTAGAGATCAACACTTCATTACAATTGTGTCCTAAAAAATAATCTTAAAAGATTAAAGAATGTGTATTTAAATTATCTTTAACATTGACTCTTAAATTATATAAAACTATTGGACTTAAAAGAAACAAAATTTGATAACCATACCACTATATCAATTTATTAGCTAAATAGACCGATCTAGTTTAATATTCAAAATGCAATTTTAAGAGAAAATAGAAAGAAGAAAGATGAGTGAAGAGAATAAAAAAAAGTATAATTTTCTTATAAGAGTAAAGAGAAATTAACAAATAAAATGTGAAAACAATTCTCTCTCCTACTTTACCCATCTAATTCTCTTTTATAGTGCAAAACCTCATTTTTATTGTTTTATTGGGCAAATTATACCTCACTCGTTTTTCTACCTTTTTTTCTCAATTAAATATATTTTTCTCACATGATTGTTATAACTAAGTGAGAAATATGTCAAATTAAAGGTTTCTTTTTCTATAGAAGGGGATGAAACTTATAGAAGACTATAGTACTGATAATCCAGTTAAAATTGTAAAATTGATCTCAGGACATTTCTCCAAAGCGCTTCCTGAAAATAGTATAACTCACGCTTAGTTCAAACATACATCCAAAATTTCTTATTAATTCCCCAAATGTATGGGAGCTTATGTCTAAACATTTCAAATATAATACTGCACAACGAATTGAGCAGCCACTTCAAATATGCACCACCTACAGCCGACCTGGGAATGTTCCATTCTCCCTTTGTTCATTCCATCTGTCAATCTGATGCATAGACAAAGTTACGAAAACAGGCTGTTAGCACACATCCACAATTTCAAGATTAGTACTAGAAGGAAAAAAAAGAAACTAATAAACATTTTTTTGTGAAATGTCTAAGAAAGCCATTAGTAAAAAAAAGAAATGGAAAATAATGTGAATGGGAACATCAGAAGTTGTCTTCTACACATGTAGCTTACATTTTAATTTAAATTATTTTATATCTTAACCTGAGAATAGTCAAACGTAAGCAAATATTCCTGGCATCAAGGTTGTCAAACTAGAGAGGATATAAACGAGTACACGGAAAATAATAATCATAAACGTGTGCATGCATTAAAAATAATATAGATAGATAAAAATAACTAGTCTTAAGTAGTAAGATCTAATTCAAAACTAAACGATTTTTTCTCAGTCGAATTCGAAGGAAAGACAGGGTGAGCAGAACAGCATAAGAACCAAAGATAGAACGGAAGAGTAGAGCGACTGGAACAGAGAGCGAGCACTGGCAATGCAAAAGACAACACCAGCGATGATGGTTTGCGATGCCAACAACAGTGAAGCTAGCAAGTGAATACTTCGTTGGTAACGGAAGTGATGGTTGTTCGACAGCAGTCGTAGAAACAGCGTCAACATCAAGGGGTGTGTACACCGTTGTGAGTCTCCTTTGTTTTTTATTTACAAAAGTATGGGAACCCTAGCGAAACAAAAGGGTCATGCAACACCGGTGTTGGGATTTGTTTTTGGGTCAAATTGGGTCGTGTTTTTAGCTGACAAATGGGTCATCAAACCCTAGCAACATGATAGGAATTCATTCTCTCTTATCTTGTCAACGATTTCCACTCATCCGAGGCACACTCATCTCTGATGCTATTCATTCTCTTGTTATTGCTTTACAAGTCAATCAAGTGTGGCTTTTCTATTCAAGGAGGGGCTAATCATGGTAAACAACAAAATTGATTCTAATCATTTAAAAAAAATGAAGATCTTCATATGAAGTACAATATCAGGTAATTGGGGGCATGGTTTATTGAGAAGGAACATTGTACATCTCCAAGTTCTCACAATGAACTGAAATGATTAAGAAGCCACAAGAGTTAAAGGGATTGAGAAATAATAACGTATTAAAGTTGGCATAGAGATGAGATGAGAAGACACAAATTAATTTAACATCTAAAAATTAAAACTGAGGGGCCAAAGTATCTTGCACCTATCAATATACAGGAACATTAACCACAACTTAAGAACTCCCTCTGATCTCTTTATACACAAAAACAAGGTAGTTTTCCTCCATAAAGCATCCTTACATATTTAATAACTAAAGTTGTTATTTTAGTCATTTTTCATAGATATCAATGTCTGTCCATCTTTCAATACTTTTTTCAATTTAGCATTTAGTCAAACATCTTGAGAAGTGCATAGAAAACAAAAGGAATGCTAAATTGTAGAATACTAGACGAAATTCTTTATAAAAAATTATATTACTAGCAAGAATGTAATTCCATTTCCATGCAAAAGAATACAATAAGACCATAAACAGATAGGAATTTCATGTTCTCGAAAGGAAATGTCAGGAAATAAATCTCATTGGACAAAAAGACCCTAGCACTTAACAGATAATCAACAATGTTCAATGGTAAAATACATACCCATTCACCAGGGCAAAGAGAACGATAATACTTAGCAAACTTGTCACATTCTGATGCATCTTCACCCTTTGCAGCTACACATCTGCACACGAGTTTGGTATATTAAAATAAAGTAACAGTGTTTGAGAAATGTGAACAATGAGCTCAGTAGAAATATTAAAAGAAAGTAACAGTGTTTGAGAAATGTGAACAATGAGCTCAGTAGAAATATTAAAAGAAAGTAACAGTGTTTGAGAAATGTGAACAACGAGCTCAGCAGAAATAAAAGCCAACGACATATAACTCACCGATGATATTCAATGTATCGGGTAAAGCAATGCCTGGTTTGATTTGTAGTTGGAAAACGGAAATCTGCTGGAGCAGTTTCAAGCTGGAAAATAATAGCACAAATATGAAAAATTGAAGGAAGGAGTGCCAACCTTGCTTATCATGAACTCATGTACTAATTCTATAAAAGTGATTCAAGTAAATGTCACCTTGATTTCAGGGGTCTCTTCAGCGGCATCTTCATTGCCAGAGTTATCTTCAACATTTCCACTACTTTGCTCTTCAGTGGTTTCTTCAGCAGGAGGAGGGCTTACTTCACTACTCTCCTGAGCAATTGCAGGGGCAACAGGAGTTTTTTCTTCCACAATTTTCTCAACAACAGCTTCCACAGAAGCAGCCTCCTTTGGGATTTCAACTTCTTTGACTTCAACAGGCTTTTCAACTACAGCTGCTTTCTCCTGCTTGTCACTCACATGATATTGCTGCAAGTCAATAAAACACGTCACTGCCTTATCTAACACTATGAAAACAAAAATTCAACCTTCAGAGTGTAAAAGAATGCAGATTTGAGGCATAAAAAAATGTAAATTGAGCTGAGGAAATTGAGGGAAAAGATCATGTCTACCAAACGGGAAAGTTAGAAGCTAGCATCACATCTTACCTCGGCAATTCTACGGAAGTTCAAAAATTCATGACATGGAATTCACATAAATGATTTATCCAACAACAAATAATGCTGGTAATTTCATTATTTAGTCATATGCTAAAGGAGTAAGCATACATACATACAAATAACGTGCAAAACCCCCAATGTTATGTTATCTCGTGTCAATTAATTTTGTCATTATAATTATATAAGCCATACAAAATAAAAGGAAAATTGAAGTAAAATGGAATGCAAGATTAATGACAACTTGGTTGATTCAAAATCCCAATTGCAGCATATAAAATTCATTCCAACAGTACTTCTGTTTGGGCTTCTTTTTTTTATTCAAAATCATTCTGAGTAGAATTAATTTTGATAGAATTGAAATCTGCTCCTTTTACATTGACAAAACTGATTCAGTATGTAGGCTACCCACTGAGCATATCTATAATAACAGTCCTAAAGTGATTTTACATTATCATCCAAACAAAAACGAATCCTTCCAAACTCATTTTAAAAAATCCAATACATAAATCAACATTTTAAACCTCAATTATTCCAATATAACACCAATCCTACCAAAACCTAAAACAACAGACACAGGAATAACGTTATTCGGCCAACATAGAGACTTAACTCAGTGTCCATGATATAGATCAGGCTTACAATTATCATTAGATATAACAGTTACAAAATGTAAGGGATTAAGTTCAGCACCATTTTCAATTTTTAATAACATACACTAGAAAGCACTTTAAAAAACACTGTTCTACCAAAAATATTCGCAGCTGAAACCTGATCCAGAGTTGAAGGAAATCCAGATTGTGAGATACAAAATCTAGGTCTGATTTGAAATTTCGATGGATAATAAGATTAGAGGAACTCCAATGAAAAGGAATATTCTGGAAGCGGAATTGAAAGGGGAAAGAGATTGAAGACAGATGTAGGAAGAATACCTCGGCGAGAGATTGAGATTTGTCGGCAGTAGTTTCCGCCATTGCTGGTCACGAGGCGGCTACAACACAAGAGAGGATTCGAGTGTTGTAGGTCAAAACTCGGAAAGCTTAAACGGTTTGAGTTCGTGTTCGTGTTCGTGGTCGTCTCCCTATTATGTTATTTGTTTAAGGTTTTTTGGTTAAAATATTCGGAAGAGTCAGGAAAAAAAGTAAATTAAAAAATAACAATTCACTGAAATTGTAGAAAAGTTTTCTGTCCAATATATTACAGACAGATGCTTTAGAAAACATTTTAATTATAATTTTTTATTGAGTAATGTAATATGTGTCATAATGATAAAAATAAAAAAAAATGTGTTTATATTTTTATTTTGAAATTGTAAAAAGTTGTAATAAGGAGAATGAAGGTTTGTAAACTTTTTTTTTTTTATTACTGTAGATGATTTTGTTGTTTCTTTTAACTTTTCAAAGAAAATGTGTATTTAAATTGTTTTTTACTTCAACTTCTAAGCAATGTGAAACTATTGGTCATACCACAACACATTATTTTTAAATATTATTGTTCTCGCCGGTTGATTATGGTGGAAAGCTTCGCTTCTAACCTATCTCCTCTATATTATGTTATGCGTCTTATCGTTGCACTGGAACACGGCTCCATTGGGACAGAGGGGCTCTACCTGTTGATCACACTCTGACGATCAAGTCAGTGAGAGCATACAAAATAAGATAAGTATTCAGTTTCAGTCTAGTATTCCTCAAGCTCTTTTTATAACTATCTCTTTGACAACTTTCTATTAGGAGAATATAATCTCAACAAAAATAATATTTTGCCTACGGGCACCTTTACTCATGGTGCTAACTTGCATAAGAGAATCTCGTGCACCCTTATTCTCGGATGATCACCATTTAATTAATATCGTCATATATTCAATTAACAACCTTATGCACATATATTCTATTTAACAAACAACTCTATGTATATTCACATATATTTTATTCTAACAATTTAACATATATCGACATATATATTTAATTAAGAGCTTTATATTAATATATGACCAAACTTATTATTTTAATTTTCTTCATCGGGCTTATCAACAAAACTTGGCCAAACTCATGACCCGCCTTTGGGCCCAAAGTCGAGTTGACCATATCCACATGCCTAGACCGAGGTCCCGAGCATTCTAGCACTCTTGTCCAGTACAATTATTATAAGAAAAAAAATTATTAGAGAAATGCAATGGAAGAAACTAAAAAAACAAAAAAAAAACATTAAAAAGGCTTCTGGCTTCTCATCTTAGTATTAAGAGATGAAAATATATAAAATGAGAAAAGGAAAAGTTATACGTGCAATTGAAAAATATTCTAAAAAAACACATAACAAACTAATAACAAAACTAAAAGAAAGTTATCATTATAACTGAGAACTCCCTCAAGTAGGGAATGAATATTAAATATTTTCATAATGAATATTAAATATTCCCACTTGAAACAAATAGTTTACAACACAATAGGAGATAAGGCCTTTATAAAATTATTGGCAAGTTCTAATGAAGAAGAGATGAACACAAGCTTGAGCAAACCAATATTAACTTTGTTCTTAATAATGTGACAATCAATCTTGATATGCTTAGTTCTTTTATGAAAGATCTAATTAGAAGTAATTATTAATGCATATTGATGATCACAATATAACAAAAATGGACGAATAAACAGAATACAAAAATCTTCAAATAGAAACATCAACCATTGAAGCGGGCATGACATCTACCTCTGAAGAACTCCTAGAAACAGATAATTGCTTCTTAAAATTCAATGAAATTAAAGAATAATTGAGATAAATCAAAAAGTCAGTAATAGAGCAACGAGAATCAATGCAACATGCCCAATCAAGTTAATGAAGGCCTTAAGTTGGAGAATATTATCAGTAGCGAGAAAAATGACAAACTCAGGCATATCTTTCAAATAGCAAATAACATAAAAAAGTTGTTTGATGCTGATATAAAGTTGGGCATGAAGCAAACTGACTCAAATGTTGAACAATATATGTGATATAAAGATAAGTGTTAAGTATATAAGTTTGTCAATCAGTTGTCAATATATAGACTAATAAGAGAGTATTGTTAAGTCATTAGACGATCTATCACCCATCAAAATGTCTCACAACATAAAAAAAGTCTTTTGATGATAATAAACACTATAAAATGTGTTAAGATGTCTAATGAAGCTACTAAGTGTGCAAATTTATTTAAAGACCCATTAGGCATTCTAACTTATTTAAACTTGTCAAATAATCTCATTAGACGATCCTTTAGCATTAGGTCATAATAGAAGATCTCATCAAACGGTCTTTGAAGAATTAACTCTAGATAATCTTATCAAATGATCTTATCCTTATCTCAATATCAGACGATCTCCAATTAGAAAGATGAGCAAGACTCACTAGACAATCTCACAATGAAAAGATACATTAGACAATCTAATAAAGTCACAATAGAAAATGACTTAGTCTTAGTCTCAGAATCTATGAGTGTTTATATCTTGTAAAGAGAACAATCAAAGTGGAAAAGTTGACTAGCTAGAGAGTCCAACTGTGAAGAAATATGCTAGACAATCTCATAGTATTGGAACGTTCCAGATGGTCTAATAAGATGCGTCCAAAGGACACAACAATGCATATGACTCCAAAAGCACAAACAAAGCTTATCAAGAAATTGCTTATGGACACACTAGACAGTCATTGAAGCTTGAACATGATAAACGATCACCTCATCTTCTACTCGTCAGACGGTTTACTATATTAGGGAGTGTTTATACTTAACTCTTGCATTCATAGAACACTTTCTATCATTGTGTTAATATTTTCAAAACTTATTTGATATTCTTAATTCATATAAAATATAGTTTTCAAATAAGATTTATGAATAAATGATTTTGGAAAGCTTTCGTATTTTAAAACATAAAATGGATCACATTGAAAATCTGAAATATTATATGCTTTAATGTTGGATGAAATACATTTTTTATATTGATTATAAACTATTTCGAATACAACTATGCCTTAAATATTAAGTTTAAAATTGTAATGGAAAATCTTCAAATGAAAAATGTATTACTAGAAAGTTTTCAAAAAATGGAGCACGAATATTTCCCATATTAAATAGTTTTTCAAAATATATTTTGCGAAAATATATCAAGTTAAAATTTGATTATACTTCAATGTTCAAATCTTGTATTAACTTGGAAACTATTTGAAAAGGCATTTACAGTGTAAAATCCTAAAATATAAGGATTGGATAATTAAAAAATAATGAAAGATATTATTTTAGTAATACTCATGCTTTATTATGATGATTATTTTGTTCACTGGTACTTATATTGTTTCCATAAATTATCAAAGGTACATAAAGACCCTATAAAGCTAAAAGTCAAAATTTCCTAGTTGAGTGTCTAATAGGAAAGAGATGAAGTTGGGAAACGAGATTCGCGCAAATGAAGATCAAAGTCATATCAAGTTGTTGCGAACAAAGAAATACAAAGTGAAGGAAGATTCAAAAGCACAAAAAAGTTATATGACACATTAAAGGCTCATATCCAAACATTCCAAATTGAGCATCTAATACGAAAAAGAATATGAATAGTACAACAAAGAAATACTCAAGTACATAGATGATAAAGGCTCAATGTTACGATTTCTACGAATGGATAAACAAGTTGGTAGTTCAAATGTATGTTTAAGACATGAAGATTGCACCAGAGCTAAAGTTTCCCTATAAAGAATTTACTACATGAAGGAAGAATAAGTGTGCATATTTGAACAATTACTCAAGTTAAATGGATTCAAAAGCTTCAACGTTCAAATATCTCTTAACGTGGAAAGAGTTTAAAGTCCAAAACCGTGTGACATTAATTGGTCAAGACCTGTAAGATATTGTCAAAGTTGAAGTTACCTTATAGAGCATCTAATGATAAAATGGAGATGCTAGAGTATGAGTTTCACAAAGTCAGAATTCAAGGAAGATTCAAGCTTTAATGATTAAATATTTACAATCAAAGAAAGACTTCAAGACTCAACAAACATTCAAGTCATGACAAATCTTTCAGAATATAAGGTTTCCATTTCGAGCATCTATCATGAAAACAATGAAAGAGAAACTTGAGAATTGAGCAAAGTCAAATATAGAAGTATCAAGCCTTAACGTTCAAAATTTATATAAATACATAAAGAATTTGAAAGTGCAAATATATGTTGGAGACGTGTATATTGCATCAAAGCAAATGTTTCCTATTCGAGCATTTACTGCATTGGAGAAGGAACAACATGGCAAATTTCATAAGCAGATTGAGTTAAGAAGATTAAAGCTACAATAATCATATATGAGGAATAAATAGAAACAATTTGAATTTCCTCACACGTTCAAGATGCGAAAGAATCAATCAAAGCAAGAATTACCATTTTGAGCGTCTAACGAATACTTGAAGAAATATAATACATGAAGCTTCAACGGTCACATTCTGAAGACTATATAATGACTAATAAGGCAAAGAAGAAACACACAGAATAATGATTCAAAAAAAATATACAAGTTTATGTTAGAGTTTGTACATATTATACTTGCTTCGTAGAAGCACCTAGTGAGTTGGGTTGTGTGCTAAACCTTGTAAATCCTATACTCTATGAAGTATACCCAATGAGTTGGCATTGCTCTCTCTGTCGATAGTGTTTTTCTCATTTTTTGAAAGAGGTATTGACCTAGGGGATATTAAAATTGTTTACCTGGAGAGATGTAGAATATTCATTCATGGAAAGGTGTATAATATTCATTCATGGAAGGTGTACAATATTCATTCATGGAGAGGTGTTAAAACTCATGTACCTGGAGAGGTGTAGAATACTCTTTCTTGGAAACGTGTTAAAACTTGTGTACCTGAAAGGTGTAGAATACTCATTATTGGAGAGGTGTTAAAACCTGTGTACCTGGAGAGGTGTAAAATACTCGTTCTTGGAGGTGTTAAAACTTGTGTGTCTAGATAGGTGTTGAATATTCATTCTTGTAAAGGTGTTAAAACTCAGTGTACCCGAAGATATGTTAAAATGCATTTAGTTAAAGACTCTTAAGCGAGTTGCTTAACGGGTATGAACGTATCCCTAATTGTTGGGTGAACTAGTATAAATTTGTATCTACTTTATACTCTTTTAGACACTACATTTGTTTGTTTTGTATTTTGAGAATTGAGTTCAGGCTCAATTAACCCCCCTTATGGAGTCAATTGCACCTTCAAGTACATCACTCAAAGCATAATAAATACAAATGTTTTAGTCAATCGAAGTAGAAATGGGGCCGAAAGCAAGCATACAATTACCTAAAAGTAAATCCAAAGTATACTTTGTTTGCCATAAATGGATGTTTGATTTATCTCAAGATACCTCATGGCCAAGGAAAATTTTAAGATTTCCAAGATCCTTTTTCTTAAATGTAGAATCAAGACAAGAGGTAATAAGAGATATCTTAGCAAGGTCATCACTAGTTAGGATGATGTCATCATAAACAAGAAGGGTTGTGGAATGAGATGCAAAAAGCTTGAGAAATAGAGAATGATATAATGTTGAGTAATGGTAACAATTGGATAATAGAAAGAAGAGAGTTGCATGTACCATTTTCGAATAGCTTGTTTAAGCCATAAATGACACTTGACCAGATTTAGAAACATAAGCTAGGAGAAGGTTGTTGATGACTTTTTACGGCAAGTGCACCGAGTTTGTCAGAAGTAATAATTGTCCCTAAGGACGGATATCGATCCCACAAGGAACAATGAATTATCGAGTACAATAATCACTAAATATAACACAAAACAAGAAAAAGAGTTTTGAATTGATTATGTTGGCACTATCAATAAGAAATCAAACAAAGAACTAGTTGCTTCAATTGGAAAAATAGGGATTGGGTTTCATCTATCTCACTCTCATGTATTTTGATTAGCATGTTAATATTAAGTTCTTTGATTGAAATTGATGCCCATAGAAAATTCATTTATATCGATCCCTCGCATATAAAATCCTTAAGAATGTTTCCTAAATATCGATCCCTCGCATATTTATAAAAACAACTTAGAATCACATTCAGACGTTAATGACAATTAACATTTCAAGTCTATCCCTAACACTCAAATATGTTAAGTATTTTTGTTTAGGTACAAACCCTAAAAATACCTCCTGGACAGATTTAAGATTCTCAATTTGTCACGGAAAGTTAAAAGTAAAACAACAATACCAATAATCAATCAAGAACTGAATATTAATATATAAGATATCACCTCAATACATAAGAATTTGAGTAGATTACTCTCAATCCCAAAGGGTAGAATTAGACACGCATACTTCTAGCACCTTCCATTCTCCCAATTGGGTTACAATTCACTCTATGGTGTTTTCCCTCAATCTGGCACACTAGGGTTGAACCTCTAGCCCCCTATTTATCCTAACTTTCTAGGGTTAGGTGGCTTCATGTGTTGCGCTAATGGGCTAAGTGATAAAACATAAAAAAAAATGCTCAATCTTTCTCTGCATCTTTTTCCATTTTGGGACCTTCCAACTTTCTCTTTTTAGCTCAAATTATTCTCCTTTACTTTAAATCTTCAATCCTCCCTAAAAATCTGCAGTTAACACCAAATTTGAGTTCTCTTATTCAAATAAAGCTCATAAAAATGTAAAAAGGTATAACTTAGGGATTATTTTATATGTAAATTAGCAATAAATCCTCATAAGTGTCTATATTTTAAAATGAAATATTACTGAAATTAGACATTTATCAGTTGCATATAAACTTCTTCAAGAAGGTAACCATGCAATAAAGCATTATTGACATCATGTTATTTGAAATGCCATTTATGAATGGTTGTAAGATGTAGAAGAAAATAAATAGTAGTCAACTTTTCTACAAGAGAGAAAGTGTCAAGAAAAGCAAGCCCTTTCATCTAAGTGTATCTCTTAGCAACCAAACGAGGTTTATAACATTATGTGGTACCATTAGCAATATGTTTTATTATAAAAATTCAATGATATCTTATTGAAACTTTATGAGGAGATAAATCAGCGAGAATCTAAGTGTTATTCGCTTCTAGAGCATTAATTTCAACATGCATAAACTTAAGCCAACAATCAAACTTAGAAGCTTCAACATATGACTTAGGCTCATACATATAAGAGATAAACAACACGTAGTTATGAAAAGAAGGAGATAGATGAATATACAAAAGAAAATGTTCAAGAGGATAACAAATACTTGCAGGAATGATCCTAGTTAATGTAAATGCATTGTGGTAATATTTAAGATAAGAAGGAGACTGACAAGAACAAGTGGATCATTTAAAAATAAAGGATTGAGAAACTTGAGAACCAGGCGAAGGAAGGGACATGTCAAGAATAAGATTATTATGAGAAATGTTTTGTAAAGGAAGGGACTCAAAAGAATAAGGTTCATTCAAATATGTGAAGGAAGTCGGGATATGAAAGAAGGTTGTGGAGAAGTCATAAGAGGTGGATTATGAACATAAGAAAAATCATCCTAATAGAAAATTACATTTCAAGAAATAGTAAGTTCACGTGAATGTAAGTTGTAAAGTAAGTAACCTTTCGTGTGTGGTGTAAAACCCAAAAAGACAGATGAGGTGAGTTTGGGGATTGAGCTTCTTCCATTGTGTAGTGACAGTGCTCGTATGACATACACAACCAAACACCTGTAAATTAAAAATGTGATAAACATGTTGATAAAGCATTTCAAAAGGTGAAGAATTATGTAAAAAAGGAGTTGGGATGCAATTAATAAGATATGTTGCATGTTGGTGGAGTGAAAAACACCAAATATTTAATGGAAGATGAGATTAAAAAAGTAATGCCCGAGTGGCATTGAGAAGATGTTGATGTTGATGTTCAACAATGTCATGTTAAGGAGTTTTAATGCATGTTGTTTGATGAATGATTCCTTGGAAAAAAATAAACATGCATGACAAGTTCTATATTCCACTATCAATTTGGATGGTTTTAATATATGTATTTTAGATTACTTTTCCACTTTTGTAACAAAATGAATTGTGAGGATGTGTTTCAACCTTTAAATCATAAGGACAATCGAAATATAACATGTGTGTTATAAGGCTTAAGACATATTTATGGTTGTGCATGATAGTGGTATAACAAGGATTTTATATCTTTATATGCAAAAGTTCAAAATGAGCAATAACATGAGAATTACTTAAAGGAAAAAGAAACTTTCTTTATTCAGTATGATGACATGTATTACAAGTAAATTTTTAATCACTATACAAGCAAGAATAAGTGTATTTCATGATTTGTAAACGTTAATGGGAAATATGACCTTTGCAAAAATGGCGTAAATATATAAGTATCTTATTACAATGAAGTTAAGGAATGTTGGAATACACATAATGAGTTGCATCAAAAAGACGAAAAAGAGTGTAAAGTCAACATTTACATCAACTATACCGATCATTTTTCTTATAAAAAAATATCTTTCAAATTGTATAATCTAAAACACTTTCTTTCTTAAATCCATCTATGAGACAACACAGATAAGAGAAGTCACCACAAAGATAAAATTTGATCTTTTAACCACCCTATAAAAATGTACATAGAAACTGTGAATAAGTAAAAAAAAAAGGACCATTTGTTTCTGTTTTGTAGGGCCATTTGCTACCATATATGCCTAATATTATATTAGAGTATTCGGGTCTAGGCAATTTCTTCCTGCAACATATCAATTTTAACCTCCAGTCTATCATTTTATTAAATTTTCAAAATTACTCTTCTTCCGGATTTAAAAATTCGCAATAGTAAATATAATTCAAAAATAAAAGAAAACATTCCGAACAAAAAAATCCGAAATACAAAATTTAAAATGTATTCCGGATGAAAATTTCTGAAATTCAAAAATGTGCTTCAGAAATTGAAATCAGAATATTTCCGGCTAAAAGGTTCTGAATTTACACCTTCCTGTTATATAAGGTTATTTTCGTCATTTAGGATGAACATTTTTGTTATTTTTAAGTAGCAGATTGAATGCATGTTGCAATTGATATAGTTCTAAATGAAACAAATTGAGACATATATAGAGAAAAATAAATACCGAAATTTTGGTATTTACGTGATACTATTTTTTTTTAATTAAGCACTATTTTAACATCTATTAAGTTCTTTAAAATAATAAACATTATATAAAAATTAATATTTCATTTACAAACGTTTCATGTTTTACAACAATATTTTAACATTTCCTTTAATAAATGAAAAAAAAAACTGAGCTGAAAATAATAAAATTAAGCTTTTTCTATCTCTACATATATAAGAGTTTTTTTTTTCTATTTTTCATTAAATAATCATTCAAAAAATAAACATAAAATTTAAACATGGTTTAGTTACGTTTTATTTACATTAATATAAAATCTAAATGAAACTGAATCAGTGTTCTACTATTTGATTTAGTTTGATTTTTCGATTTTTACCAAATAATTTTTTAAAATATTTTATAATAAAAAATTAGTAAATAAACATATAAATACTTTTTGTATGATTTTTGTCATATTTATAATTTTAACTTTCCCTTATTTTTATCATACAAATTTGTTATTTTGCTTTAATACATATAAATATATAATAAGTAAAATACAATCAATAACTTTCAAAAGCATATTTATGTAAGTCAGTTAACCTTATATATAAATACAATAAGCAATTTTATTTGACTTTTTTTATTTTTAATTCCAAATTCAAAGTAGGAAAAAATAAATTCAACAAATTAAAAAAAAAGAGTTGTCGTATTGGATTTGTTTTCAAAGAATTTTATATTATTTTTTAAAATTGGTTTGATTTTAACAGCGTGTTTATGTGTCTATATCATTGACCATGTGCTTAGAAGGTTGAATTGAATTAAAATGTTGTTATTGATTATGTGGGGTGGCCACTTCATCAGATTCATAGCAACCAACTCAACCCTCAAACTTCAAACATTATTACCACCTGTCTATGCTAAATCTTCCAAAGACTTATTTATGAAAAAATGTGTTCAACACATATGTATAAAGTGAGTTCAAATTTCTTTTATGAGTGAGTTGTATAAAATTAAATTAGAGTTAAAGGGGTGTTGGAATGATTTGAAGTATTGTTGTTAGTTATATTTATGGAATTTCTTTTGTGAGATAAAGTCATGTTTGTGATTTGCATGTAGTTGTTGCTAGTTATATTTTAATGTCGCATTCGTACCTTTGCACCTTGCCTCTAAAATTGGACTTCAATTTTAATGTTCTCAATGGAATGTTTTGCCAATGGGTGGGGAGGGGGTTCCTGAAGGGATCCAGACTCAACAACCCGCATTGTGTGTTGAACTCTACTTTGTAAGTCATCATTAAACTTTTGTGTGGACGAGTATACCAATTTGATTATATAGATCCTATAACTTGGTATCGTGTTGGTCTTACAACAGCTAAAGTCTTTAAAAAAATTTGGTTTGTAGTTGCTTCAACAATTAGCACTAAATTCGTTAATTCTCTTCTGTTTGCATTGTTTCAAAACAATTATTGTGTGTTGGAGAGTTTCCTCGTTCTTTTGAAAAAGATTTTCTATGTATTTTGAGAGTATTGACTAATGATGACTTTGTTGATCAAGAGTGATCAAGTGCTTTGAAGAATTCAAATTGTGCTTTGAAGAATCCAAATCTTTTGTGCTTGATGCAAGACTGTGTTGCTGCTGTGTTTTGGGAGGGATCTGGGTAGTTTTATATGTAATTCACTCCTTTGTTGAATTTAAAGCTAATGTGTTTTAAATCCTTTTTAAAATAAAGTGTTTTTCAAACTAAGTGAAAAACAACTTGTTGTTTTGTCGAATCAACCGGTTGTTTTACTCTTAGGAGTTTTTGAAAAGGTTGAAAATTATTTAAGTTTGGTTTGTAAGAAATTATGTAAATTAATTTCTATAAAGTGACTCACATGACTTAGAGTTTGGGCTTTGGGCCCAAATATGATTTAATAATAATAATAGAATAAAGGGCCCATTGGTTAACATGAGAAA